>Ga0136601_1000039_pt1 | contig 61959 bp, 64 predicted proteins | sample AntRauMFilla2699_FD_181020 | JGI IMG/M metagenome (GOLD analysis project Ga0136601, IMG submission 181020) | Saline lake microbial communities from Rauer Islands, Antarctica - Metagenome Filla 2 #699 | ecosystem: Environmental > Aquatic > Non-marine Saline and Alkaline > Saline | place...
GTGTAAACATTAGTGTATACGCACTGTTGCTATAGGTTAGAAGTTCATATCTCCTTCATGAGGAGTAGCGCGCCAGTTCACTGTGGTGGATTGACGCGCTGCTCCTCACCAAGTGGGGCAGTTACGGTGCAAAATTTGTATCGTTAACGACATCCCCACATGGGGAAAGGAGAGTTATTATGAACAACCCGGTTACGCAGGCTTCTTACGAGGTCATCTGCAAGGATGAAAAGTGCGGCAGGCACATTGTGTTCACCGCACCTCGCCGGCAAAAGACCAAGACGTTGCAGTGCCCTCAGGGGCACAGAAACGTCTACAGCTTGAAGCGAGACCCGATCAAGCATTCGCGATCGCATTCGAGCAAATCTCAACAGTCGATCGCTTTGCCCAACATGCTCACCACGATCATCGTGATTGTGGCGGGGCTCTTGGGGGCAGTTGTCGGAAGGGTACTTATACCCTTCCTGGACTGGCTTTTCATGGTCGAGATCTGGGGATGGGTAGTAGTACTTTGGATCATCGCATGGGGTCTCCTCGGAGGCTCTATCACACTCCGTATTCGAAACAACTAGACCCCCTAGGAGGTCATGATGAAAAAGCAAGATTCAAGGAATATCGGGACCATTGGGTCCTGGGTATCCCTCTTTGTAATCTTTGTCATCGTGGCGGTAGGTGTCGTATTTCGCATCGGAGGCTCAGAAGCCGAGACGAAGTTTATCGCCACACCGTCACCATCGCCCTCGCCCACTATCGATGCGGTCGCCCTGCCCCAATGTCGTGTAGACGCAGTCATGCTCTACATGTCGGAACAGGGATTTGCTGATGACGATTATGTCATCGGCGAAGACCGAGTCGATTGGGAAGCGCCTGCTATACGAGAGGCTGGTCAGGCTGCCTTTGGCGACCCGATCACCTCTCGCGAGGAGCTCGCGGAAACTTTCGAGTCTTCAGACTCAAAGATTCGCGCAGCTCTACAGCGTATTGAGGAAATGTTTCCTTCCTACGCAGGAGACGGAGTCTTGTTTGACCCTGTCAACTGGGAGGCAGTACAGGTAGTTGGTGCCAGCCAGATTCCGGGTAACACTGGAATTGTGGATGGCGCTGTCGTCGACATGGGAGTTCGCAATAACTCCAAAGGAGACGGCGGTTGGATTTTTATTGATCCGACCACCTGCACCGTGCCCAAAGCAGAGGTTGTGCCCAGTGGGTACGAAGGTGACCCAATCGGATTTATCCGGTTTGGTTGCACCAACCCTGGCGACGGGCTCATTCCGCCGCCTACACCGGAGGAAACTCCAAAAAAGAACCCAAGTCTGGATCCTGCCCCCAGAGGTAATGCACCAGAAGGTGAAGGCAGGAACGAGGACCCCGGTCCTGGTGAGTTCATTCCAGAAGAGGATATGGAACGCCCCTCAGCTCAACCTAGGAAAAATCCAGATCCTCCTGCTGAGGAGGTAGACCCCCCCAAGGGGTCTACTACCGAACCCACTCCGGAGCCCATTCCGGAGCCGGAGCCCGAGGCCCCAACCCCAGAAGACCCTGCGAACAAGTGTTCGCCGGCTCCCGGGGAAAGCTGCTGAGTAAAGGGGAAGGGTGCTGGCCTAAAAACCAGCGCCCTTCCCAGAAAGGACCTATAGCAAAACAACACAACCGAGGAGTTTATTCTTGCTCGAGCCTTATGGCTCGCAATTGAGTAGACTCCTCGAGAGTCCATTTTCGGACTCGGACATGCACTTAAACCAAACTCACTTGGTATGTAATGATCTGATTTGTATTAACAATTCGGCCTGTAACAATCGTAAACCAAACTTTTAATTATTAACTTTGGCCACAATCTGCGAGATTGGCCAAGAAACGGAGAATACAAAATGAATAAGATACTTTCTCTTATCAAGCGTGCTCCTAAGCGATTTACTGCAATAAGCCTAATGATAGCTGCCGCTGTTATTGTGCCTGCATCAATATTTGCTTGGGGACCAAACCGCTCAACTTTTACAATAGATAGTCCCGCAAACTACGTTACTTTTAACTCAATCACCGACAACCCAAATATCGGTGATGAGCGTAACTTCGTTGGCATCCGTGAGAGCGGAACAAACAACCTATGGTCAGATGACATGACCGTAGAAAAAGATAAAACATATACAGTACGTATGTATGTACACAACAACGCAGCCGAAAACCTTGATTTGGTTGCAAAGGATGTAACTGCAAAGTTCAACCTACCAACCGAAACTGCAAAGTCTATCCAGGTTAACGGTTTCTTGAGTTCTAGCAATGCTACACCTCAAGAAGTATATGACCACGCCAAATTCAACAGCGATCAAAACTTCAACCTTGCCTATTTAGACAATACTTTGAAGTTTGAAAACAACGTTTTTGGTCCTGAAGGTGTTTCTCTTTCTGAGGACATATTCACTAGCAAAGGTGTAGAACTAGGTTACGATGAACTAAATGGTGAGATACCAGGATGTTTTGAGTACGCCGGTTACGTTACCTTCCGTGTTAAGCCTCAGTTTGCTGCACAGTCTGAGTTCGAAATGAACAAGAAGGTGAGTAAACACGGTGAGAACGACTGGACAAAGAGCTACACGGCTAAGCCTGGTGAAAAAGTTGACTTTCTTGTTAACTACAAGAATATTGGAGAAAAACAGCATAACAACGTTGTGTTAAGAGACACCCTTCCTGAAGGCTTGTCTTATGTAGACGGATCAACTGTTTATGGTAACTCCAAAACCCCAGAAGGCGTAAGAGCTAGCGATAACATCGCCAACGGTACAGGAATCAATGTTGGTTCTTATGCTGCGGGTGCTAACGCTTGGGCAATATTTACCGCTCAGGTTACCAGCAAAGACAAGCTAGAGTGTGGTAAAAACACCCTAACTAACGTTGCTAAAGTGACCGTTGATGGCGGATACATCGAAGACACTGCCGACGTAACTGTCAGCAAAGAATGTGAAGATGTTCCACCAGAGACACCACCAGAACTCCCAGTTACTGGTGTAGGTAGCACAATTGCTGCTGTCGTTGGTCTAGGTTCGATTGTTACAAGCCTTGGCTACTACATTGCCAGCCGACGTGCTGCTGCAGACCAAGCCTAGAGAGTCTGACCGCTCCTCACATTTCTGAAGCGATTCAGACCACAAAAGCCCCATTCAAATCGAGTGGGGTTTTTGTTTGGTATACTATAAACATATGGCAAAGAAATCTAAGAAAAAACGAAATAAAGTCTACAGCGGTAGTGGCGCTGCTATGGCCAAGCCTACTGTTACCCGTATCTCTGCTGTTAACCGCTCCAAGTTTGGACAGTGGTGGTTTGAACGCAAGCGCATAGTCAAACCAGTACTTATTGCCAGTGGTGTGGTTACAGTCTTGGTATGGTTAATTGTCGAGCTTGTTCGAATCGTCAGTAACTAATTTCTCTACTGGTAAGCTAAACCCAAAGGTACTGCCTTTGCCTTCTTGAGACTTGAATATAATCTCTCCATCGTGGGCATCAATAACCTTCTTGGCTAAAAAGAGGCCTACACCTGTGCCATCGGGCCGCTGCTTGCGTGCATTACTGGCCCGAAAGAACTTATTAAATAAGCGCCTTTGTTCAGCCTCTGGCACGCCAATCCCATGATCTGTCACAGTAAACTCAACATTCTTGCCTTTTTGTGACAGCTTAATCTTGACCTCTGTATTGGGCTTGGCGTAATAAAGCGAGTTGTCGATAAAGTTCATTACCACCTGACGAATCTTGGCAGCATCTAGCATCAAAGACGGAAATTTAGCTGGTGTTCTAAAAGACAGCTTAAGGTCACGAGTTTTTGCAGTTGGCTTCAAACTCTCTACTTGTTCTAAGACTAGCTCTCCCAACTCTACCTTTGTTTGCTCTATAACAAACTTACCAGTTCGCAGTCTAGAAACATTCAAAAAGTCATTTATCAACTGAACCATTCTTTCACTACTAGTAAAAGCTTCTTTGAGTAAGGTCTTTTGTCGTGGCGTAATTTTCCCAGCATCGCCATCTGCCAACATACTAATATAGCCCTTAACACTAGTGAGCGGAGTTCTCAGTTGGTGTGATGCCATGCTCACAAACTCATCCTTAGCTTCGTCCAGGCGCTGCAGCTGGGCATTGCTAGCTCGGAGTTCCTTGGTGGCAGCATCAATTCTCTGTTGCAAGCTAGAGTTTAGTTCTTTAATCTCCTGCACCGCCAAGGCGTTTTGTATAGCTATCACTAGTTCATCGGCCGCAGATGTTAACACACTAACGTCCCCAGAGGTGTACTTAGAGCTCAGGTGGTCACCCAGACACAAATATCCAGTCACACTACCATCTTGACGCAAAGGCACCACCATAGCCACGCCGTGACTAGCCAGCATGCGTCGCAAACTGTCGTCATCATCTAGCGTTTCTGTTACTAAGACCTTGTCGAGATCACCCAAATCTTGAGCATCTGCTTTAGGCAGCACTTTATGACCTTTTGTCCCGGCGCTTATAGGTTTGTCATCATCATTATAAACAAAGAAGAACACCTGCTCTGCTTTGAGATTATCGGAAATAATATTAGCTGATCTTTCAAGTAGGTGTCTTAAATTGTTATTTGTCGTTAGCGTACGGTTGAGCTTGGCAAAAAACTCATCAACACTATATTTGTCTCTATAAAACAACTTATTAGTAACACGATCAAAGAACTGTTTGATCGGTTGAAATATAAAGGCTAAAAGCAATGCCAGAACAACGCCAATTAAGTTTTGTGTATTGCTGCCTGATCTTCCTAAGAGCATGTTAGACACTACAAATGCCAAGCCCATATAAATTATAGCTAGTGTTATAAGAGACAGAACATAAGTTGCAGTCCTTACGATAGCCAATTTAACATCAAATAGGCTATGACGAATCATTAAATAAAAGAACATTGCTACTACCGGTAAGACCAACATAGGGCCAACCGCAATTAAGCTATAGATACCCATAAGAGGTAGAAAAAGATTAAATACAGAAGCAAGGGGCAAGGTTATAGCAATAGTTGCAGCCATCCATCGACGTTGAACTTTCATTTTTCTATTAGCCACTCTTCGAACGTACAAAGCCTTTGTTAAAAAGGCCAAAGAAGCAAGAGAATAGACTACAAACACACCGGTGTACACAGAATAAGTTGAAGCCACCAAATCGACATCTGCTAAGGGAGCTGGATAAATAGATTCAATAAAGCCCCCAGGAGTAATAACAATAAAACCCATAGCCAATATTGGCAAGAAACTTACTGCTGAAACTACAAACAGGTGTCTGCTAGGTATTCTGGTACCCATTCCGCTATAGATATAAGTGAATAAAAACAGTCCGAAGATAAGGAAGAGTGCAGCTAAATAATAAGTGTGTACGGCAACACCCGCTATAAAATCTTGGTCAATCGTCAAGAACGCACCCACACCAGCGGCCCAAATACCCATAGAAACTGCAAAAAGACCAAAACTAACCTTTAGCAGTAGTCTGGATGGAGCTGTAATTGTGAGTAAAGCTAAAACAAAGGAAGTTGCAGATATTAGCCCAAGGATAATGCCCACCAACATAGAAACTAGTCCTCCAGCCTTAACGGTTTCGTAACCTGAGCTACTGCATAAACACCATCTTGAGGTATGAAGACATCTATCTGATTAGGACCAACGCCAGCCTCTTTAGCAACATCTAAGATCTCAACGACTGACCTCATATTTAGACCTGGCCAACCAACGCATCTCTGATTGAACTCTTTTTGGGGCCTGCTTGATAGCATGTTTGCAAACACTAACGTGCCTCCAGGCTTTACTAGATCGTAAGCGTTATGAAGCAACTTAGTAGCACCTTCTTTTGCGAAATATTCAAATATTCCTATCATATCCACCATATCCTGGCTCTCTGGCAAAACTTCATCTGCGAGTTTGTTACTAACCACAAGATCTCTGACCAGATTACGTTCCATTACATCGTAATTATCACCCTCGTCCATGCCTTTATTTTTTGCAAGTTGCGAGGCAAAGCCTAATGCGTGATCATCAATATCTACAAGGTTGGCGTGAACATGACCTCCTGCCTTTTTCGCATTGCCAGCTGCTTCAATTAACGGTATAGCCGATCCACAAGCCAAACTTGTCCAGTTAAGATCCCTACCATGTGCGCTGTCTACCTGTCTTTTCATAATCTGTTGAAAGACCCTAGCCCTCGTACGTATAGCTATGGCATCAAGCCCATTCAAGAAATATTCTTTAGCGTTTTTATCTACTTCTCCTCCGTTAAAGAGCCCTCTTTTCTCACCAAGTTCACCTGGAAAACGATCTTCAAAAGGATAGTATAGGTTTGTAAGCGCTTTTGAATATTTCATCGTCCCAGCCCACTCTCGCAAAGACGGTGAGCCTTCCCCATAGAGCAAAGCTGAGGCTGGATTAAGCGAGTCTAAATCAAGCTCATTATTATTAACCTGTGGCGCGAGCCATTCAGGGTGTTCCGATACTCGTCTGTCAAGTTCTTCTATCCGCTCAGCCCACAGTTCCTTGTTCGGGCTTTTGTCTGATTCATCTTCAACCTTTAGATAATGTAGATGTGCCCCACCATCTAGCCTTTCTGTGCCTATATGAATAACATCAAGCTCCGGAAAAACACTCTCAGTATTATTCTCAAGAATCTCTTTTGTATTTATGCCAGGTTGAGTAAAAGTCATTGTATGTCTAATTTTTTCAAAGTAATTATGCTAATATTGTAACAGTTATGACTAAAATCGCCATCATTGAAGACGATCCTGTAATCGGCCAAATGTACCGCATGAAGTTTGAGGCCGACGGCTTTGAGGTTAAGCTGGCCAACGACGGTCGCCGTGGTATTGCGCTGGCCGAAACTTTCAAGCCAGATCTTATTTTGCTTGATATTCAAATGCCCGAAGTCAATGGAGTAGAGGCCTTACAAGAAATTCGTAAACACGCTTGGGGTAAGAAAATCCCAGTTATCGTCCTGACCAACCTAGGCGAAGAAGAAGCTCCCAAAGAAATTCGCACACTAGGTGTAGACAGCTACATTGTCAAAGCCAATCTCACTCCGCGTCAAGTAGTTCAGAAAGTCAAAGACACCCTCGGCCTCTAATAGACCTTATAGGTCTTGCTGACCTTTGGCGTCAGCTACTTTTCGGGCGCTAGTAATAACATTATCAATCAACACAGCTATAGTCAGTGGTCCAACTCCGCCTTTTTCGGGAGTGATGCTCAAGTCGTCTCGTTCTCGAACATCGGCCGCGACGTCCCCTACCACTTCTCCATTTTCTGATGCAGTAGTTCCAGCGTCTACCACTACAGCGTTGTCTTTGACCATACTAGATGTCACTAAGCCTGGTACGCCGGCAGCACAAACAATTACGCCAAAGTTCGGCAAATCCTCAGCCATGTTTTTAGAATCATCGTCAAAGGTACTCACCTTATAGTCACTCTCTAGCCATAATTTTGCCAGTGGTGCACCCACCAAACGTCCAGTTCCAACAATTGCGATATCTTTGCCTACTAGATCTACTCCGTAACCATTTAGCAACCAATCGATCGATGTGGCGGTGGCAGATATATAATCTGCATCTTTGCCTAGCCCGTCGACATCTTTTGCCGGATCAATTGTATTTACAATCTCATCTGTCTGCGTTGGGTCCTCTATAGGCAATTGCACGATAATCCCGTGTACAGTTTCGTCCGTATTGAGTTTATTAATCAACCCAGTTACCTCTGCTTGAAATACTTTGTGAGACTCTACATCTACCAACACATCTTGGCCATATTGTTTCTTAAGCCCCACATAGATATCAATCACCGGGTCGTCGGTTGTTTGTATAATCGCAAGTTTTGGAATAACCTTCCAAGACTGACGAAGCGCCCTCACCTGTTTGGCCTGACGCTCCTTAATGTAACCTGCTAGCTCCGAACCGTTTAGTTGACGCATAAATACTTCTCTTTCAAATAATTTCTTGGTACACCCGGCAGGATTCGAACCTGCGACACCTGGTTCCGAAGACCAGTGCTCTAATCCGCTGAGCTACGGGTGCATACTGGCCATTATACTACAAATTACTTGCAAAAACAGAGGTAAGATAATAAAATGATCCAGTAACGTACGGGCCAGTAGCTCAGCTGGTTAGAGCACCTGCCTCTTAAGCAGGGTGTCGAGGGTTCAAGTCCCTCCTGGCCCACCATATTGCTTATGGTTATCATTACCACGAGCGGATTCAACAGACACAGAGGACTTCCGATGGTGGTCCTTTTTTGTGTCTTAGGTCTTTACAAGTGAGTAGGTGCAACGATATGTTCGAACCCCTAACTAGTAAGGATTTATCACCATGTCTGTAACTCTCACGCTTCCCGTTTCTTTGGCTCCAGAAGCGCTTGGAACCTGTCGCTGCGCATGCCCTGACTGCAAGAGTGGTAGGCACTGCTACCAGCGTGTTAACAACTGCGGCATCGTGAACTAGTTTTCACTGCACTTAAGGAGTATTAGCGGGTCTTGACGCGTCGGCATCGGAGGCGCATAGTCAGTGATGAATGGCACCTAAGGAACCGAGTTACTTCAAGCCCATCGTAAGCACCAACTGGATTGATGCTGATTCGGCGTGGTTCGAGCGGCTTGCTGGGTTCGAGGCTCTGTCGCTTCCAGAGCGTGTTCACCTCGCGCGCGTCGCGTTGCAGCAGCAGTGGATCTGCGACATCGAGGACACTCCAGTTAAGCGAGATGTCCTCGAGAAGCTCGGGGTACACGTCGCGACGACAAACCTCGGGTACATGATCGCGTCTGGCAATGCCACGATGGCCGAGTACTTCGCGTTCCGACACCACCAACTCAGCATGATCGAGGCGGGCATTTTCTACGGCTACCCGCCGAGCGCTGTTGTCGCGTTCGCCGATGTCGTACCTCACGTTCCGCCGGAGTCGTCATGGATGACCGCCGCGACGTACTTTCTTGGTGGTGCCTACTCGCGTGACCACAACGACCGTGAGCGCCAGTTCTTCGCAGAGCAATGGGAAGAGCTGTCAGTTCACGCTCCTGACGTCTGCAGGCTTGCTGAAGTCGAGTTCGAGAGCATAGAGACCACGAAGGCTGCATAGTTACTTGGCATCGTGGGACTTGAGTATGCGATACATGGTTGTCCTGTGGCATCCGTACTTTTTGGCAAGTTCGCGAGCAGTTGTGCCAGCGAGATGATCTCTAGTGATTGCAAGCTTCTCCTTACTACTGAAGCGGCGTTGGTACTGTTTGAGTGGTCGCCAGAGGTTGTCGTTGTCTCGAGCGACCGACGATCCCGGGCTAGCCTCGGATCCGGTGTTGTGCTTGGCAACGTGGCCCCTCAGCTTGGCCCATTTGTTCGAGTCAACTTCAGAGAGGTCCTCCAATAAAGCCGTCAGACCTGTAGTCTGGCGTTTTTGATACCCTTCAATTTGCCAATACGCCAGAGAGCGTTATAATTAAGGTATATAAATGAGGAGGACGTATAATATGTTCATAAAAGATTTTGTACTACGCTTAGTCAACTTACTATTTTCTTTGATAGGTGGCTTCTTGGCCCTGCGATTCATCCTTAAACTCTTTGGCGCAAATGCCGAAAACGGATTTGTTTCATGGATATACGAAATGACTGATGTACTGTTAGAACCATTCCGAGGCATATTTGAAGCTCGGGTTTTTGAAAACACCTACGTTTTTGAGTTCTCTACCCTGTTTGCGCTTTTGATCTACGGCCTCTTTGCACTACTAGCCGTTTACATAGTAGGCCTCATTAGTGCACCTGCTGAGAAAAAGAAAAAATAAACCATGCAAGACGAACAAGTAGAACTACTCATCAACGGCGAAATAGATCGTCAGTATGATGGTATAGAGCTTATACCAAGCGAAAACTATGTAAGCCAGGACGTTCTGCGAGCTCTTGGCAGTGTGTTTACCAACAAGTACGCCGAAGGCTATCCAGGTCGTCGCTACTACGGCGGACAAGAGTTTACCGACCAAATAGAGCAACTAGCCATAGATCGCGCCAAACAGCTCTTCAAGGCCGACCACGCTAATGTTCAACCACACTCAGGCGCTCCAGCCAACGAAGCTGTTTATAATTCTTGGCTAAACCCTGGCGACACAGTCCTAGCCATGGACCTCAGCCACGGTGGCCATCTTACTCACGGTGCACCAGTTACCCGTAGTGCACAGCTATATAACTTCGTGCGGTACAAATCCGACATAAAGACCGGCGAGATAGATTACGGCTATTTGCGTACTCTTGCTCTTGAGCACAGACCCAAGATAATATTGGCTGGATTTAGCTCATATCCTGGCGAGCTAGACTACACTAGATTTGCAGAGATTGGCAAAGAAGTAGGAGCTCTTATGGTTGCCGATATGGCACACCTTGCTGGACTAATTGCTGGCGGCGTTTCGCCCAATCCACTAGAGCATGGTTTTCATGTAATGACAGCAACTACACACAAAACCTTGCGTGGACCACGCGGTGGTATAGTGCTATCTATGGGCAAGGTTGGCAACCCCATGAAAAAACCAGAAAAGACTATTGAGAATATCCCAACTCTTATCGACCGAGCAATCTTCCCAGGCATGCAAGGTGGGCCACATATGCACTCTATCGCCGCCAAGGCTGTAGCACTGCGCGAAGCTTCTCAACCTGAATTTAAAGATTATGCACAGCAAGTATTAGACAACGCCGATAGACTGGCTAAAGAACTAACAGATCGTGGTTTTAACTTAATTAGTGGCGGTACTGCCAACCACCTGCTAGTTATAGATATGATAGGTAGTCTTGGAATTGACGGCAAAGTCGCCGAAAGTGTACTAGAGAGCGTTGGCATTACCACCAACGCCAATGTTATACCTGACGATCCTCTACCAGCTGCTAGGCCAAGTGGCCTGCGTCTAGGTACACCAGCAATCACTACACGCGGCATGAAGGTAGAAGACATGCCAGCTGTTGCAAACTTTATTAAACAGACTATTGAACTGCGTGAACAACCACAAAAACTTATAGAGATCCAAGAAGAAGTTAAACAATTCGCTCGCAAGTTCCCAGTACCAAATAACTCCTAGCTAGGCTAGGAGTTATTCTATTCTATAAAGTAACGATTTGTTCTATAGAAACTACTTGATTATGCAGCCGTAGGACGAATATAGGATGCAGTACCGGCAGTATCACACTCGCCTACTTCGACAGCTTCTACTACAGCTCCTGTGCTGAAGTTCCAGTAAGAAACCCTAAACCCACCAGGGCCTGCGTCACAAACTTCATAGAGCACACTGTCTTCACCATTTGTAGCAGAAAGAGTAGTGATACCAGTTAGAAGTGTAACTCCATCTGGCAACCTAGCTGATAGAGTAGTACTGCTAAAGTCAGCTACAGCAGTCGGGTATGTGCCCAGTTCTGCAAAGTGTATTTCTGCAACACTCTGTACAGAGCGAGCATTGGTCTGCGCCTTTGTAGTATTCGCACGTTGTGTAAATCCGGTATACGAAACTATTGTAATAGTCGCCAAAATAGCAATAACCACGATAACGATCAAGAGTTCAACTATCGTAAACCCGCTTTGACCCTTTTTATTTATAAGACCTTGTTTGATCACTTTTGCCCCCTAATTTTTATTAGCTTAAGTACACTTTACCACGGTGTGATTTTAAGCACAAGTAGTTTAAAAGCTATTGATCAGCGTAGAATGATATGCCATCTAGTGATACCCAGCTACTAGATACCCCGTTAACCGTGACATCTCCATTTGATCGTACGTCAACCCTGCCGGGATTATTAGCTGTAGACACAATAGTAAGCAGTTGCCTTGCGGGACGATAACCTTCTGGCAGATTAAATAATACTGTATTATTACTAGTAGTGCCGCTCCGAATAAGCCCGCTAAGGGTAACTAGACCATCCTGACTTTTCGTATATCTTGCATCTCCATACTCATTACCATAATTCACCCAGTTGTTTTGAAGACTTGCATCCGTCCATGCAGAATATGTTGATGGATAAAACATCATCTGTGCTGAAGAATAACTACTAAAATCCGTTCCACCCGCTGCTATGCCGGAAGATCTTGATCTTATCTCACCAAACCAACTAGACCCATAGCTCTTTTGGGGGAAAATAAGTGTGCTAGATGACAAATAGTTGTTGGGCAAGCTTGCTATAGCTGTGTTATTACCTTCGGTACCAACAGACAACAGGCCTTGAGTGTGTACTCTTCCCATTCCATCCATCACATACGACAATGGGGGCCAGGTAGAGCCTCCGTGGTTACTCCAGCCATTCTGAAAGCTAGTAACATTAGTCCTTTCATATTGGCTACCTACTGGTATAAAGCGTATACCTTCTAACGATATCCATCCGCCAGTGCCATAATAAAAGTTAACATTACCGTTAGAGTCAACATCTATTCTTCCGTGATCACTACTACTGCTGTTAGTTACAAAAAATAACCTGTCTGTAGGCCTATAACCCGCTGGTAAATTAGCAATGACTTCACCTGCCGACGGCGTACCAGATTTTTTAACAAGACCCTTGAGTACTACCACACCACCGGCAGTTATCCTATATTCTGGAGAGCTATACGCAGTGTTATAAGTCTCCCAACCATTCTGCAAATTCATCGGCTGCCACTCAGCATCGCCCACCTTCAACATAGCCACAGAACTAGTATCGGAACCTTCGGTATTACTGACTACCGCTCTATACAAATCTCCGTCTTGAGATTTGCTCACAGCGCCCAAATCAAGACTGAAGCTATTTGCGCCACTCACATTGGACCAGCTACCACCTTGGTTCTGTGAGATCTGCCACTGCACACTTGGAGCAGGATAGCCTTCGGCCGAAGCGCTAAAGCTTGCTGTATCTCCATCCTCGTAAGCGCCTTCTTGAGGATGGGCTGCAACAACTGGCGCACTATAATTTGGTAAAGCATTGCTGGTTTCGTTATTTGGACTAATAGCTATAGACCCAGCACTAGACTGAACTGTTCGTCCGGCTACAGCCTCTCCAGCTTCTATGTTTACGCGCACTGTGGCCGTGTCTTCTAAAGCCTGAGCCCGCTCCGAGTTGGTAGACCCCGGGTCACCAGCAACAGCGTTAGGTTCAGAACTTGCCGCAGAGCTGTAATAATTAACATCAAATTCTGTAACACCATCTACCAAGCGGATATCGTTGCTTTCGCAAATACTCGCCGACTCATCTGGACTACAGCTAGGAACCTGCCATGGTATCTCACAACCCAAACTACTATAGTCTGCTGGTACCAAAACTCTTCGCCAAAGCGTATCGTCTTTTACAAAGTAAACTACGTTAACCATAAGTCGACCATTCTCGTCTATACTCTCACTGTCACAAGAGTTCGGCTGGTCTTTGGTATATATAAAGTCAGAGCTAGCCACAGATGGATTATCCGTCGTGGCATACATATTCAATATCAAAGCATCGCCTTCGGCACTAGCGTTCACAAACTCTGTATCGTCATCATTGACGCCTTGAGGAGAAACAACCGGGAAGTTATTGGCAGACAAGTATGCCCCGCTCCTTTCGGTATCTTCCTCTATCCGCTCCATGGCGTCTTGCACATTATAGGTGAGTACATTGGCAGCCCTTGTCGACAAAACATCGCCAGTCATATAGATAATCACGCCAATAATAGTCCCCACGACTAACACAATAATCGGCGCCACCACCAATATCTCAATCACCGTAAAGCCTTTTGTGTTTTTGTGATTAATCAGTCTCATCTAATAAGCTCCCGCCTCATACAAGGCTTCAACTTCGGATGCCGACAGTGCACGGTTGTAGGCCCTCAGGTCATCTATTCTACCGTTATAATAGTCAACGGCCCCGGTCGTACTGTCATGAAACAGGGTGCTTCCCGATACTTGACCAATTCCATTTTCATTTGAATGCGAATTGAGCAATCCTGGACCCGAGACATTACCGACAGAGCTGCCATTCAAGTAGCCCTCCAAAGAACTGCTATCCTGATCATAAACCAACGTTATATTGTTCCATGTAGCAGACACAATGCCTGCATCAACATAGTACGGCCCCCATCCATTATTAGTACTCCACACACCGACATAAACTGACCCGCTATCTATGTATAGATTAAGCCCGTTACCCGATCCGCCTTGTTCATAAAGCACTCTTCTACCAGATACGTCATTTGCGTAGAACCACAAAGACAGCGTTTTGGCACCATAAGATGTACCGGTGTTTAAGAGAGGATCATTCGGTATCGTTATAAAATCATTCGAGCCATCAAAGCTGTACGAGCCATTGGAGCTACCATTTTGCCCAGTAGCCAAGGACGCCCCACTTACCGACCCGGCCAGACCACTACTGGTTGCATCGTTGGCATTATCATTCATTGGCCACCAACCAACTAACCCAAACAATGAGCTACTAGAGCCTGCATTGTAAATATTAGTAACCTCCGATGCCGAAAGAGATCTATTCCATAGTTTGAGGTCATCTATAGCCCCATTAAATGTTGCTGGATCGCTATACACACCATCATGCAAAACAGTTGAATCCCCCAAACCGCCAAGATTAATATCACCAGTATGCGTGAATAAGTTTCCTACGTTGGCTGAACTATCGAAATTATTTCCGTTTAAATAACCAGTTATAGAGCTGCTTGCATCTAGTGTCAACACAACATGGTTCCAAGACCCAGGTGCAATGTTTGTTGAAAGATAGGTAGAACCCCAAGGCGTAGTTGCATCCTCATCATTTAAAGACCATCCGTTAACATAAAGACTACCGCTATCTATATACAAATTAAGCCCTTTAGTTGTCCCGCCTTGCTCATATAGTATTTGCTTACCGTCAGTTGAATGAGGGTGGAACCATAAAGAGATTGTCTTTTCAGAATAAGAGGCTGCTGTATTAATAAAGTCTGAGTCTGGTATTGCGATCACATCATTAACTCCATCAAAACTATAGGCGCCATCTGGCGTTCCGTCATAACCGCCCGTTGGAGTGGCACCACTGACCGTACCATGATTACTATTCGTACTATGATCGTTTGCGTCACCAGTCAGCGGCCACCAGCCGACTAGATCGTCGTCGACATTAGGTTCATCCTCCCCGCCACCATACAACTGCTGTATATCCTGACTTGTTAAAACTCGATCATACACGCGTACGTCGTCTAAAGCCCCACTAAAAAAGTCGCCTGGTCCAGCAGCGTCGTACTCTTGTCCTATACTAAAGTAAGATGCGGTGTTCCAAGGAGCTTGATCGTTATTAAAGCCTGAAATGGCATTCCCGTCCACACTGACCGTCGTAGTACCATCACCACCTATACTCAACGACAACATATGCCAGTTACCATCGTTGTAGCCTGAACCATTCTGGTTATCATCAATGTCTACAGACGAAAATATACCACCGGTTGTCCCAGTACCTGTACGAAAAACATTACCATACGAACTCGAGTTGTGCGCTGAAAAAATCATGTTACGATGCATATCAGATGGCACACTGGATGTCTTAAACCATGCAACTAATGTGAAGTCATCTCCGGTTGCTAATTGATTGGCAAGCCCATCAATAGCTATATAATCATTAACTCCATCAAAACTATAGGCTCTATTAGCCCTACCAAACCTGTCGTAAGTTAAGCTTGCGCTATTAACCTCCCCGTTGTTGTCATTGCCACTAGCATCGTTGGCATTACCATCCATCGGCCACCAGCCAACTAAAGTTGGGTCTGTATCTCCCGAAACATACGCCGCAGTTGACACTACAGACGCCGACGACCCGTAAGTCAAGACAACTACCACATTAGACACCTGCGTATTATCAGGAAAAGGACAAGTAATATTTACTGTCACAAACACGGCACTTAAGCCCTCAATCTCTACCTCTTCGTTATTTAAAGGTGTCTGTCCAGAACAAGGCATGGTTACCTCTAACTCATATTCTTTCAAGTACTCATTGACCACACTACTAGCTTTGGCTTGTGCTCTGGCTTCTCCACCATCACGTATGATTGTGGTGTAGAGCTGAAAACCAGAGATTAAGAATGCCGAGGCTACAAATAGAGTAATAAGCAACTCCACTACTGTCATTCCGGCTTCTTTTGTTCGGCTCACTGGTTTTTACTCCCAACAGCTTTCACTAATTCATCTACTTCCGAATAGTAATACAAGAAAAATCTACGACATGTATCGTCAACCGTTTCGCACAAACTACCATCTTGCTGCAGTGGCTGGTAAACATAGGTGGAGCCTGTAGGTTGTGGCGCTATCTGCAAAGGGTCTGTAGAACCATTGGTGGCAGTTACCAAACTAATCTCATCTTCTCCAGCTCCAGGGGCTCGCAAAGAACCCACATGAATATCTCTCAAGACCAGCCTTATAGCACTCTCGGTCCCACCCATTTCATCAGTCGCCGGATAACTACCAGCAGGTAGTACAGCTGAACCATTGTTATAAAATCTATCTAGGCTGATCGCTATGGCCTGGGTGTCCATTTCTCTTTCCTTATCGCGAGCATCCACCTGATTGCCCCGCAAGTTCACTACTCCAAGCGTCATTAACGCACCGATCACTACTATTACGATCAAAAGTTCTGTGACGCTAAACCCACTCTGTTTCATGGTTTTATTTTAGCACAAGAGGTATATAGATACTTAGCTTACGCCAAACTCTCCAACAAATTTTACTTCTGCTTCTAGATGTATATTTAGTTTTGACTCAACTGTAGAGACAATCTCTCGTACCACGTCATAAATCTGCTGGGCTGTTGCATCGCCAGTGTTTTGAATCTTAAGTACATGTTTGTCGTGTAGCTTTACAGCACCCCAACTTTGGCCTCGTGAGAACCCAGCTGCCAGGAGCACCAAGGCTGCCGACATTCTATACTGATCACCACCGTGCACGCGATTTTGCGCCAATAATTCCTCTAAGCTTTTGCCTGTTTCATCATATTTAGCTAGCTCTGTAGCTGCTTGCTCATCTACTACTGGATTTTTAAAGAAAGATCCGGCTGTTCGCTCTCTTTTTGGATCACTTTCGTCATAGATCGAACCAGCCCTTTTGCGGGTTTCTAAAATTATAGCCCTTCGTCCTGGCAAAGTTTTTTGGTCTTCGCCAAGCTCTTGGGCAACTCTCACGGCAGAGGCATATTCTAAATCTACCGTTGGTTCTTTTGCAAGTTTGAAGGCCACCTTTAGCACCACCAGGTTCGACTGACTAGTTTGAAGACTACTTTGGCGATAACCAAGCTCTATATCAGCTTTATCTAGTCTACGCTTCTTTGCTGTCTGTTTGTCCCAAACCTCAGCCCAAGCAAAGGTGTCACTCACTGCCTGCCCGTAAGCTGCAATGTTCCCTACAAGCGCCGCCCCAACGTTGCCTGGTATGCCGCTCATCAGCTCTACACCCCATAGATTATTGCTACCTGCAAAAACCACCAAGTCATCCCAAGAAGTCGCAGCATCGGCTACCAAATAGTCATCTTGCAAAGTTGGCCGTGGGCCAGAGCACATCATTAGCACTATTCCGTCTAAGCCTCTGTCTGAAACAACACAATTGGTACCGTAGCCCAAAATAGTTAGTGGCTCATCGTTTTTCACACCTTCAATAGTTTTCAAAAAATCATCAGCACTATCTACTGTTACTAAAGTTTTTGCCGGTCCGCCTACACCAAAGGCGGTATATTTGTTGAGTGGTTCGTTAGAAAAAGTCTTCATATTGCCAGTATACACGATATTTCATTTGACTTAATATCATTCTTGATATAAGTTTTTAATATGACACAATCAGATTACAAAGCAAAAATAGGTAAACTTATCCAAAAAAGCCGCCAAGCCAAAGGATTTACACAAGCCCATCTGGCCGAAGCTCTCAATACCAGCCAAAGTGCAATCAACCGCATCGAAAAAGGTGGTCAAAACATCAGCCTCGAGATGTTAGCACGCATTAGCGACGTGCTGTCCAAAGAACTGGTTAGCCTCAACACCTCAGACAAAATCAACTTTCGAGTCAACGGTGGCAAGACTCTGTCCGGAGACATAGAGATAAAAACTAGCAAAAATGCTGCTGTTGGCCTACTGTGTGCGTCATTGCTCAACAAAGGTAAGACCACCCTGCGACGTGTACCTCGCATCGAAGAGGTCAACCGTCTTATAGAAGTTCTTACCAGTATTGGCGTTAAGACCAAATGGCTAAACGAGCAAAACGACCTAGAGATCGTGCCGCCAAAACGTCTTAATCTAGAAAACATGGATATCTCAGCAGCCAAACGTACTCGCAGTATTATTATGTTCCTCGGTCCTCTGCTCCACCAATATAACGACTTCAAAATTCCGTTTGCCGGTGGATGTAGTCTAGGCACGCGCACAGTAGAACCTCACATGTCTGGCCTTCGACCTTTTGGTCTCGGAGTTAAAGCCACCAACGATGAGTACTATCATGCTGTAACTCAAGAAAAGAAACTACAAAAACCAATTGTACTTACAGAGCGAGGCAACACTGTAACAGAAAACATCCTCATGGCTGCTGCACTTTATGACGGCACTACTATCATCCGACAAGCTAGCAACGAATACATGATCCAGGATATGTGTCTTTTCTTAGAGAAACTTGGAGTCAAGATTGAAGGCATAGGCACCAACACTCTAACAGTTACAGGTATGCGATCTATAAACAAAGATGTTGAATATTATCTTAGTGAAGACCCTATCGAGGCTATGAGTTTTATTGCCGCCGGTATTCTCACCGACTCAGAAATAACCATCAAACGTGCACCTATTGAGTTTTTAGACATGGAAATGGCTTTTCTAGAAGAAATGGGCTTAGTCTACGAAGCTAGTGAAGAATACAAAGCTCGCAACAAACACACTAGACTAGTCGACATAACCATCAAGAAATCCTCCCTCAAGGCACCAAAAGACAAGCTACACTCTTATCCTTCTGGTGTTAATATGGACAACTTACCCTTCTTGGGATTAATTGCAACCGTTGCAAAAGGCAGAACTCTCGTACACGACTGGTCATACGAAAACCGAGCTATCTACTTTACCGAGCTAACAAAACTAAACGCTAGCATAGAATTAGTAGACACGCACAGAGTCTATATCACTGGACCAACCAAATGGCGAGCAGCAGATGTTGTAGCGCCACCCGCCCTACGGCCTTCAGTTGTAGTGCTTATAGCAATGTTAGCCACACCTGGCACATCAATACTCCGAGATGTTTATTCTATCAACCGTGGTTACGAAGACTTTGCCACCAGACTAAATAGTCTTGGTGCTAACATAGAAACTCTTCGAGAAATATAAATTCAAAAATGGGGCGAATGATGGGAATTGAACCCACGGCCTCCGGAACCACAACCCGGCGCTCTAACCAACTGAGCTACATCCGCCATAGCAGAACGCCAGTAATTATAGCATAACAGGGGGTTTCTTGATATAATCAAGCAAGCGCGGGCGTCGTATAATGGCTAATATACGTGCCTTCCAAGCATGTGATGAGAGTTCGATTCTCTCCGCCCGCACCAAAAGCTTACGCCCCGGTAGCTCAGCTGGATAGAGCAGAGGACTTCTAAGCCTAAGGTCGCAGGTTCGAATCCTGCCCGGGGTACCAGGATCTAGAAATTACTTTAATCACCCAAAGCTTGTCTAAAAGCCTCAAGACACATTCTGTTAATCACGTAGTTTGCTTTTTGTTGCAGTCTTTCCGGGAAGAGATATAACGATACATTTTCAAGCCCTTTTTGGAGCATTTCCAATATCTCCACCTCATCAAATAAAAACTCTGACTTATCTTGGGCAGAGGCTTCATCCCACATAATATCTACAAAAGTCTGATTAATCTCTCTAATTTTCTTCATCACCATAGCAATAACACCTGTGTGATGTTCGGATTCTCCAACCATGGGAGTCTCTAACGCCGACTTAAAGAATGTAGATAAACTGTCAGCCAGTTCATGGGAAGACCACTCTAACTCTACCGCAAGCTCTTTTACCATTAGGGAGTTATTAAAATCGACATCTCTACCAAAGAGAGCCGCCAGATCTTCCTTCCAGCAATACATATATCCACTGAGTGCGTCGTCTTGCTCTGCAAGAGTGTCATCCAGATCTTCGGCATAAGCCTCTAAGAGCTGACTTTCGTAGTCATAGCTATCTCTTTCAATTGTCATACTAAGAGCATATTAATCAAATGAGACGAACCAAGCAAGCATTAGCAAAAAGCTATATGCCAAACGCGCCAGCAAGCACATCACCCAAGAAGTAAGCCAAAGCTGCAGCCAGCACGCCTAATCCTAGGGTTTCTATAATAGAACGGAATGGAGAACTATTGTCTCCTTTGGCCTTTATCAGTGCCACCATCAAAAATGCTACTACCGCCATTGAGCTACTCACCATAAACAATTCAGTGCTGTTTGTACCGAGACCAACAACTACATCAATTAAGTATGGTATTGCTGGTAGGAATCCTATTAATACAAATGCTATGAATGTTGAAAGGCCAACCATCTTGGGGGTTTTGCCATTTTCTAGCTTGTCTGATCCATGAGCTTTGTCCGACAAAAATGCACTAGAGCCCATAGAGAATCCATCAGCGATTAGGTTAGCAAGCGCCAAAACAACAATCACAGCTGAACTAAGGCTTGCTCCAGCCGACGCTGCAATTACAGCAAAAGTAGTTACGACTCCGTCAAACGACCCGTAAACAAATTCTCCTAAATACCTATTCCAATTTTTTATTTTGCTCGTTACCATCTATAAACTCCTCAGCCTTTGCTCTTATTTCTACTATCAATTTCACTTTATCTAGTGATATTTCCACCACTCCACCGGCGGCTACTTCACCTGCCAACACCTGTTTAGCCACCACACTCTCAACAGCTTTTTGTACTATTCGGCGCATTGGTCTAGCACCAAGTCTCGGATCATATCCAGCTTCTACTAAATACTCCTTGGCATCATCTGCTACTCTAACACTTATCTTTTGCTGAGCAAGTGTTTTATTAACGCCTTCTAGAATCTTGTCGACTACTTGTAGTAGCTCCGCTTTCTTAAGTGGTTTGAAAACCACAATCTCATCAAACCTGTTCAAAAACTCTGGCTTAAACTGTCCGCTAGAAATAATTTCATCAACAAACTGATCTTCAAACTCATCAATGTCGTGGCCTCTGTCTATATATTCGCGGATTCTGTCTGCTCCAGCGTTGCTGGTTGCAATAATGATGGCATCACGAAAACTAACTTCACGGTTTTTGGTATCACGAAGTACACCTTCGTCGAGCATCTGCAGCAATGTGTTCATGACGTTCGGATGGGCCTTCTCTATCTCATCTAGAAGCACCACGCTAAACGGTTGTTTAAGGGCCCTAGCTGTCAGACTGTTAGAATCTTCCGTTCCATCTGCAATTAACCGAGCGACGTCGGCATTGGTAACATACTCGTTCATATCGATACGGATAATGTTTTGCTCACCCTCAAAGTAGACAGATGCCAAAGCCTTGGCAAGTTCAGATTTACCAACACCAGTTGGACCCAAAAACAAGAATGTGCCAATTGGTCTATTCTGGTTTCGCACCCCAGCTCTAGCTCGACGCAAGGCATCGCTCACTGCCGAAACCGCCCGAGTCTGGTTGATCATTCTCTCATGTATTAGCTCTTCCATGTTCAACAAAGTATCTTTTTCGTCTGAGCTAGAAGCAACACCAGCCTTAACTCCCATGGTGTTTTCTATAGCCATTTGCACAGAGCGAGCCGTCACCAAACCATTCTCGGCATACTGTGCGGCTGCTTCAAGCAATTTAATTGCCTTACCTGGCATCGACATATCGTAGATATACCGTTCCGACAACCGATAGGCTTCTTTGAGAGCCTGATACATATAGGTCACTTTGTTGGTGTATTCAAAGATTATTATCTCGTCTTGCATAATAGCCATCGTGTCCTCAGGCGAAGTCTGCTCAACATTTATACGATTTAACTTGGTAGCAAGCGCCGGATATTTACTCGCTACTTTGAGCATGTGTTGCTCGTCCATGGTCAAAATAAGCCGCAAACCTCCAGCGTCAATTGCTGGCATCAAAACGTTGCTTAGATCTACTGCCCCAACGCCTTCTTGAAAGAAAAGCTGAGCATCATCCAAACAAACAACTGTGTTCTTGGCTCTATAGGCTTCGTTTAAAATCATCGGAACAACATGTTCTAGTTCACCCCTACCAGATGCTGCCGATATCAGTGCCGAAGCGTCGAGTATAAATACTTGGTTAAACTTGAGGTCTTTTGGTACCGAATCGTCTGGGTTAAGTAGTCTAGCGGCAAAGGCTTTTACTATTTCGGTCTTACCAACGGATGGTGAACCAACCAAGGCAACGTTTTTACGTGCCTGAGTAGTCAAGGTATTCGTCATCCGATCAACTACGTCTTTTCGAGATTTAATCTCTAGAGTTTTGCCGTCATCCATGTGGCTAACATTGGTCGCAAAACGATTTAGCAGTGGTGTCCAACCAAAAGACCAGTCTCTAGCCAAGCCACCTGGACGATGTTTGGGTTGTCGGTATTCCACCACACTTAGCAAGTGTTTGTACCACTTTGCTCCTTGTTCAAGATCGTCAAAGTCTAGCTGCAGATGAGCCAGCAAAGCCTCGGCATGATTAGCATTCCTGGCAAGAGCTGCCATCAAAACTGGCGACGATATAGTGTCAATTCCTACTCTCTGTGCCAATTGTACAGCCGATTGCAAAACTACCTCAGATTGAGACTTGTCGGCCGAGACAATATCGTGCAAAAACCGGCTACTAACCCCCAGCCTTGTAGCAAAGAACTGTCCCCCAACAACTGTGCTCAAGGCACCAACCATATCTATCGGTGATGGGTTATACGGTAACCTTCCCAAAACTTCGACGCTCAAAACATCATCAATAGTTTTTGGATTCTTTACTGGCGGCAACTTTTTAAGTTCCCCTTTGTACCAAACTAGTGTCATAGCCGGTATAGCTGCCAATCCAAGCACCAGCCAACCAAATGCCAATCCAAGCACCAAAGATGCCAAGCCACCAATTAGAACCACAGCCAATAGGACTTTAAGAATCGTAATCCAACCGTCTGCAAGTCTCACCGCTATTCTAGCCTTTTGGCTCCGAGCGCTGCTATAGGTTATCTTAGGGCTAATCATAGCGGCATCCACCCTAACACCATCAATATAGCGCCTACTGCAGGTAGTAGTGGCACCAGCGGCCATACGACTAACGTTAAACCACCGAGTATTGCACTAAGTGTCAGCGCAACTAAACCAACTATTATCATAAATCCCCGGATAAACGCTCCGACAAACCTTGATATAGTTTTGTCGACAAAGCCTTGCCATTGGTTGGCCAAAGAGCCTCCTCCCCCACCTGCCGAAATCTGCCGATAAGGTGAGAAAAGCGTCGCAAACATCAGACCAACCGAGAAATAATCGGCAACCGAAGCTAGGCGTTTTTGTACCAAACGCATACGTTGCAACCAACCACTGCCGTACCACCAGGATAATATTCCCACCATAAACATAAGACTATTATAACTGCTTACGTTATAATAGGCCATATGCCAAAACCTTTAGTCGCTATCTTGGGTAAGTCTATCAAAAGAGTCGCCCGCCTTCGTGGTGGTGGTTCTGCTCTGCCCGGCCTAGTTGTCGAAAAAATCGATCCAGAATTTATCACCCGTACTCTCAAACAGTTACCACACGGTGTGGCGATAATTAGCGGTACAAATGGCAAGACAACCACGACTAAACTAGTAGTTTCTATGCTAGAAAGCCAAGGTCTCAAAGTTTTTACCAATCGTACTGGTAGCAACTTTACCAGAGGTGTAGCTGCCGCTCTACTAGACGAAATTGACGTTCGCGGACGCATGAATGCCGATATTGCAGTTCTTGAGCTAGACGAAGCGCATGCTGTTCATTTTGCAAACAAAATCCCACCCAAGCACAGTCTATTGCTCAACGTTATGCGTGATCAGCTAGACCGTTTCGGAGAAATAGACCACACTGCCAATCTTTTACGCAAAGTCGCAGACCAAACCACCCAAACAGTTGTGCTCAACCGCGAAGATCCACGCCTCGCTAATATTGCCAAATCTATCAGCCCCAAACAGACTGTGTTTTTTGGACTCGACAAATCTCTTAAGAAATACTTTCCCAGCGACGGAGAGTTGCTATCCAAAAACGCCAAAAGTTCCTCAACTGGTCGCCAGCCCTCGGCCGATGTAGTGCTGTCAAACTTCAACCAGTCGACAGCTACCTTTTCGATAGACAACAAGAAAACCAGTGTCAAACTCAAGCTCAGTGGCATTTATAACACCCTCAACGCAGCCGCCGCTCTGGCTTTTGTACGGTCAATTGTAGGACCACAAAATATAGATCAAAACAAGCTCATAGCAGCTCTTAAGAATACCGCACCGGCGTTTGGTCGAGGCGAAATCTTGAGAGTAGACGGCCAAGAATTAGAAATAGTTCTGGTCAAAAACCCATCTGGTTTTCAACTAGGCTTGTCGTCTTTTGACCCCGAGCACACAGCAACCATGATAGCTATCAACGACAACTACGCCGACGGTCGCGACATGTCTTGGCTTTGGGATGTAGACTTCGACAGCCTTAAGCCTGGTGGAGTTTTACAAGTTTCGGGCATCCGAGCCTACGATATGGCACTGCGTTTAGAACACTCTGATATCAATGTAGAAAATGTCGAAACAGACCTCAAAAAGGCCTTACGCCAATTTATTAAAAATTCGCCTCAAAACAAAAAGAGAATTTATTGTACCTACACCGCAATGCTCAACCTTCGCAAACAACTGTCCAAAATCACCAAGGTGGAGGTAATTAGATGAGTAAGCCAACTATTAAGATTTTGCATCTTTATGCCAACGACATGAACATCTACGGAGACCACGGCAACATTCTGGCGCTCAAATATCGTTTGGCTCAACACGGATTCTTGCCTCAAGTTTTTGGCTACAACCCCGGAGACACTCTACCAAGTGACGTCGACATAGTTATCGGAGGTGGCGGACAAGACAGCGGCCAAAACAAAATCCAAAAAGACCTCCAAAAAGTCGGCCCTAAACTAAAAGAAATGGCCGAAGATGGCACCCCAATGTTAATGGTCTGCGGAATGTACCAGTTACTAGGTAAAAGCTTCAAAACCCATTCGGGCGAGATCATCCCAGGCATTGGGGTTTTCAACGCACAAACACAAGCCGGCCCAGAGAGGCTAATTGGCAACATTGTAGTAGACTCCAAAAAATTCGGTCTTTTGGTTGGTTACGAAAACCACAGCGGGCAAACCTTCCTTAGTGGATCAACCAAACCGCTTGGCGCTGTTCGAATTGGCGCTGGCAACAACTTTAGCGAAGGCCAAGAGGGATCAACCTTCAAAAATGCTATTGGCACCTACATGCACGGCCCCGTTCTACCCAAAAACCCCGCACTTACTGACTTTCTAATCTCTACGGCTGCCAAAAAACGCTATGGCAAGTTCAGGCCGAGCAAAATAGACGACTCGCTTGCTAATCAAGCCAAAAAAATCGCCGCCTCTCGCCCAAGATAATAACTATTGATTTGATTGTAGCTTTTGGATCTGCTCAACCAGCTGCTTGCCATGCCCAAGTGGAGTAACCCGGCCATATACCTTAACTACTTGACCATTTGGATTGATAATAAATGTCTTACGCAAAATACCTTCGCGACCAAATTGTTTCTTACCCCAAGCTCCATAAGCTTCCATTACCTTGGTATCAGGATCACTCAGTAACGTAAAATTGAGATTGTGTTTAGATTTAAACTTATCGTGAGAGCTAGCATCATCTTTGCTGACTCCAACCACCTTAGTACCTAGTTCAGTTAGATCATCTCGAGCATCGCGTAAACTACAGGCTTCGACCGTGCACCCAGGAGTATCATCCTTAGGATAGAAATACAGGACCACCCAGTGGCCTTTGTAATCCTCTAATCTGTGTACCTGGCCTGACTCATCTTGCATCTCAAAATCTGGGGCGTTATACGGAGTTTTGTTCATATGTTTATTGTAACACTGGCGGTATAGTCTGTCTTGAGTTATAATCTGACATGCACTATCGGGGTGTGGCGCAGTTGGCTAGCGCGCGCGGTTTGGGACCGTGAGGTCGAAGGTTCGAGTCCTTTCACCCCGACCATATGATATTTGAGTGGTTTCCATCAAACTGGCAAAGGGTTCTTTCCAGTGGTAGGAGACCACTTTTTCATTATCTACATATAGTTTCAAGAAATAGTTACGTATAATTCTATCCTTTTGAAACAATTGACCTTTTTGCATTTTCTTATCTGTTAGTCGAATCAGACCCCAAAACTCACTTGCACTCAGTACGGGCATTGTAGATTTCTTTAAACTTACCTCTAGTTTTGTGATTGAGTTATTTAAACTATCAATCTCAACAGATAAGTTTGCCATACGTTCATTTGTATTCATTATTGACCGTTCATCTGTTTGCTTGTTTAAGGAAGAAGTTAAATCGTTCCTTGTTTTTTGATGTCCAGCAACTACTACTTTTTTACGGGCTAATTCCTTACGTATATCTACTTTCTTAGAGTCTGTGAATTGACTCATTTCATCAAGGTAACGCTTATATGTTACCTCTGGTAGTTGATTAACTGTTGCGTTTAATAAATCAGTAATGCTATTAAATACTAATTTTGCACGCATTGACCTCGGGGCGCGGGTACATTCTTTATTTTTACAGCTGTAATACAGATAGCGTTTGCCGTCTCGGCCTTTTGACCTGCTAACCGTCATAGACTTTTCATAATCGCATACACCACAATACAATAGATGTCTTAAAGGCATAAATAACTCTAGTTTTTTTGATGGTCCTCTGCGCCTATGGTTGTTATAAGTTTGTACCTTATAAAACATATCTTCGTTAATCATTGGTATAAATCCAGTAACTAATTCTCTTAAATCTGTCGTCTGGTTAGTTTGGCATAGTATTCCAAAATAAAAAGTGTCATTAAATACCTTGCCCAGTATAGACGTACCTATTGGCGATGTAATGTGCGTATTATCTTTTTTCAGAAACCTGCTGTAGCCATTGCTATTAAGGTATTCTGCTATTTCCGTATTTGGCGTACCCTCAGCCCTCATGGACCATGCTTTCTGCATAAGTGTAAAGTTATCTCCATCGGGCCTATAGATACCGTCCTCGTCTCTTATGTAGCCATGCTTACGTGTACCAGAGGACTTACCGTCTCTAAAGTTACCATCAACGCCTCGCTTTACTTTATGAGACAGGTCATCAGAGTAATGTTTAGCAAACACAAACAGCATACCCAGTAGCATTTTACCGTTTGCGTTATTAGAAAACTGGTGTGAAACAAACCGTAAATCTTTTATTACGCCAGTATCTAGTAAGTAAATTATTTGGCCACTATCAATAGTATTGCGCGCTAAGCGGTCTGGGTGCCATGATAATACACCATCATATTTACTCGATTTTATATCTTTTAGTAACTGTTTGAATAGAGGTCTAGAGTTAGGGGCTTTAGCAGATTTCTTTTCTCTTATAGTTGCAACAATGTTTATGCCTAAGTCATCTGCTAGCTTTCTACAATCTCTTTCCTGGTCATCCAAGGTCCTGACCTGCTTTTCGGCCGCCTCAGTAGATTTGCGTACGTATACGGCGTAACGTAACTTACTCAGGTTTATCTCGACAGTATCATTCATACAATTAGTATAGTTTCAAAACAATCATAGTAAAAGAGAATAATTATAATTTTATAGTTTAACTAATAAATAATTAAAACAATTAGACTACTTCTTACGTAGCAATACAGGGTATAATGAAAAAGTCGAGAAACTAAATCAGTAGTAGCACATATTAATGTGCGTATTTAAGCCATTTAATGGGCAGATTACGCACAAAAGAGTTGGCTTAAATGCTGATTTGGGTTCTCGACAGTTCCAGCGTGGTCTGTCCTTTTTTGATTGGCCCGCATTAAGTAATTAATGGTAAAGGGGTACCCAACAATGAATAAAGTAAAAGCATGGATTAAGGCGCACAAAGTCTGGACCGCCGTAATCGTATTACTAGTACTGTTTATAGGAATTGGCGCGAGTGGAGATACTCCCACTAAAGAGACCGCTAAAAACAATGAGGCACAAACTACAGTCAATGAAACAAAAACAGACAATAAGAAAGACGAGACACCTAAACAACAAGAAATACCTACGCCTAATTATTCAGTGGTAAGTAGTACTAAAGATGAAAGATTTGATAAGAAAAATACTTATTATGTAACTATTGAGGCCGTAGACCTGGCTAATGATAATTTCAAGCAGAGTGTCAAATTAGTTGTCAAAGCTTTAGCTAAACAAAATGGCAGTACTGATTTTACTGCTAACATATATGATGATGAGGCTACGGCAAAGGCGGGGGCTAATTATTATTCAAATCCATCTACTGACCAGGCAGAAATCAAAGCAAAATCTGACCAGCGGGGCCAACATTTAGTAGCAAGTTACAGCGGTGGTATAGACGAGATTACAGCAAAAGTCAGTACAGCTGATAGTGCGTATGTACTTAACTGGTATCCTGGGGCATTTAAAGATACGCCAAACGTAGGTAAGTATGTTGGTAATGAACAATTTAAACCTTAGTAATTGGTAAAGTTTTATAAAGCTTTTAGTAAAGCGTTTTGACCCGCATTAGCTATAATAGCTAGTTTGTCATCTGATAAGCCGTCAAAGTCGTTATTACCCTTTGGCCTGACTCTAGCCTCAATTACGCTTAGTGCGCGTTCCGTTTTTTCAAGTACACTAAATAGCTTGTCCGTATCCAACTCTGTGAGGTCTCTTTTGGCTATCTCAGCATACAATTTCTTAATTAGGTCTTGATACATCTCTGACCTTTTTTCAATAGAGTACATTAAATCAGATTGTGTATGTTCATGGTTTTTGGCTTGTAAGTTTTCTATCTCACTGCTGAAAGTGCTGCAGGTTTTAATAACAGTAGGTTTACTGACATTAGTAATTGAGGCTATTGAATCGTAGCTGTTGCCAAGTCCTCTTAACCGTACTATCTCATTTTGCTTTTCTAAACTTGTCATTATCATTACTTTCTAACGTTAGTTTCAAGCCCGCACTGGTTACGATTTGGTAAACAAACTTATTGCCATCTGAATTGATATTCAAAGTAATTACGTTGCCCTCGCTATCAGTAAACGTAGCGTCATTACCGTCATTGCTGGGGTCGTCTTCATTTACGTCCTGCAACGCCTCTACTAAGCCTAGTAGTGATTTAACGTTGGACTTTAGTAAGTCTTCGGCCTTTTGTTTCTTATAGTTCATAAGCACCAGTATAGCTTAATTGCATAGTTTGCGTCTCTGTTGCAAGTTGTTTAGTGCTATTCCAGCCATCTGCTATATCTAGTAAAATATCTTCTAGCGGACGTGTTTCAAAATAAGTATCAAATGCGCGACCAAGAAGCATTTTTACTAAAAACCACCCCTTTGAGGGTGGTTTTTGTTACTGCATGCTTGAATCTTTGTTATCGAGTAACTTCAAGTACTTTAAACGTGGCAGATTCTAACGCCTCTATTTTACTTGACTCAACATATTCAAAAGCTTTTTCTGATACGCTTTGACCAGGGTTTAGATCTGAAGCATACACCGTATCGTCAGCTATACGATTACCATCAGCATCTACCGCTTCAATCTTTACAGTGTAACTGTCTTTCTCTGATGACTTATTCTTGACAGTCACCGATAGCTGAGTGGTGTCATCATAGTCATAATCGGCTTCCTCTCCAGCATCAAATACAAACTCACCAATTGTGATATCTACACTGGTCTCCAGTAACTTCTCTGTATTAGTACCATCAAAGTCATTAACCGACTCTGATATTGAATCCCCCACCTCATCCGCAACCTTACCGTAGAATGACTGAGTTGCGAGAACCACTACGCACGCAATAATTGATATTATTATGGTAGCAATAGCCAAACCTTGGCCAACTCTTTTGCCTTTTCTTATCGCTAAGAAACCGATGATACCAAAGACCAATGCAATAATAGCAAAGAAAAATGACACATTATTTAAAATTGGTATCCATGACCCTATTATGGCTAATATAGCTATGACGAAACCAGCTATAGCAAGCCCCGAATTACGTTCTGTTTTTTTACTCACAACAATCTCCTTTTTAGTTAGCAGTAGTATACCAGATTGCTTACTTAATAAAAAGGAAAAATATTATGATTTGTTTAGATTATAATCTAATAAAACTAAGTAGTACTTAACCACAGTCTCAATTTCGAAAAAACTTTAGTGATATTATCAAGAGGTGAAAACTAAAGCCACTAAATCAAACATTAAGCACGTTTTTATTAAACGAAAGAAACTATTCTTCAGATTGGGTTTTGGTTTGGTGAGTGTATTCGTATTTATAAATCTAGCTACTTTCATATTATTCTTAGATCGCACTTACCCGCAAACTTTTGTATCTAAGCAAGATTTGGGTGTGGTTAGAGATATAGACATCAAACAAGAGATAGAGAGTCTCAATCTCAATCAGCAACAAGTCAAGCTAACCTACAAAGAGCAAACCATAGAGACAAAGTTGAACGATATAGGAATATCCTACGACGTCGACTCAATAGAAGAAAACATTAAAAACGATCGCTCGTGGTTGCCAATACTAAACTACTTTCAGGAACACTACTTAGAATTTGATATAAGCATCAATGAAGACACCTTTTTAGTCAAAATAAATTCACTAGTCGACAAACATCAACAAAAACCTCAAGATGCCAAAATAATAATTAAAGATGGCAAATTTGAGATTAACGATGAAGCTACTGGACACGAGTTAAATGCAAAAGAGTTAAAAGCACAATTTGTTGCTCAGTTTAAGTCAAGCAATGAATCTATACAGCTACCGTCCAACCCCATTGAGCCAGAGGTCAAAGCAAAGGACCTAAAAAAGGATCTCGAGAAGCTCCAAAGCCGCCAAAATCTTGACATACAACTGAGTTTTGAGGGTCAAGCCTTTGCTCCATCACCAGAAGAGATTGCCAACTGGCATATAAAATCAGGTAATAGCTTTGAGCTCTCAGACCAAAAAATATATAGTTACATTAATAAAAAGAGTGACGACCTAGATGCAAGTTTCTCCAACTCAGCCCTTGCGGTCTCGTCTATTAAGCAATCAGTTACTGAACAAAAAGCCGCAAATTTCTCACTGCTTCGAGCTCCGGTAGCCACCACAGTTAATTACTGCGTAGCTGCTCGTGGCGTCTCTACTAATAATCTTGCTGGACTCTCTTCTAAGGCAAAAACAGTTTACGACGACAGTCGCGGTTGGACCTCTACTTGCAAATATAGATTCCAAGAAACAACCAGCGGATGTTCTTTTGTGCTATGGCTAGCCGCTGCCGACCAAATGACATCATTTAGCAGTGCCTGTAGCTCATACTGGAGCTGCCGAGTGGGTGTAAACGTTATTATCAATATAGACAGGTGGAACAACGCCTCTCCAGCCTGGAACCAATCTGGAGGCAGCCTAGACGACTATCGCTCAATGGTAATTAACCACGAAACCGGGCACTGGCTTGGATTTGGTCACTATAACTGCGGAGGCCCAGGCCAGCTAGCGCCAGTTATGCAACAACAATCAATTGACTTGCAAGGTTGCCAATTTAACCCATGGCCACTCGACTACGAGCTAAACCAGCTCTAAACAGCTCTACTTAGCAAACTCAATCGCCCGAGTTTCGCGAATCACGTTAACCTTGATCGTACCTGGATACTGCATAGTACTTTCAATCTTGGTAGCAATATCGCGCGCTAGCTTGATTGCACTTAGGTCGTCAACATCTTTTGGAGTTACAATTACTCTTACTTCTCGGCCAGCACTAATTGCGTAAGCCTTGTCGATACCCTTAAAGCTAGTGGCGACGTTTTCTAGATCTCGCATTCGCTCTACGAAGTTCTCGGCACTAATATTGCGAGCTCCTGGTCGCGCAGCCGATAGTGAATCACAAATCCTAACTATCAAAGCCTCTGGAGTAGTCGCCTCAATATCGTCATGGTGGGCTCTAATAGCGTGAACAATATCTTCGCTCATACCGTATTTAGATGCCAAGTCGGCACCAATATGGTGATGTTTACCCTCAATCTTATGAGTCACGGCTTTGCCTATGTCGTGTAGCAAAGTAGCAATCTTAGTCACTCGCACATCTGCACCAATCTCTTCGGCTATCAAGCCAGAAAGATGAGCCATTTCGGTACTGTGCAACAAGACGTTCTGCCCATAACTTGTTCGGAATTTTAGCTCTCCTAGCAGACGAAGCATTTCTTTAGGAATACCAACAACTCCTACCTCACGAGCGGCATCTTCGCCAGCACGGTTAATCTCTTTGTCGAGCTCTTTTTCGGCCTTTGCTACTGCTTCTTCTATTCGAGCTGGGTGGATACGCCCGTCTTTCATTAACATTTCTAGAGTTATACGAGCAATCTGGCGACGAATAGGGTCGAAGCTGCTCAGCACAATCATGCCAGGGGAATCGTCCACCAAAATATCTACACCCGTAGCACGCTGCAAGGCCTGAATATTACGGCCTTCTTTACCAATTATCCGGCCTTTCATTTCTTCGTCAGAAAGTTTCAGGGCTGTGACGGTTCTTTCTGATGTGACCTCACTGCTCATGCGCTCCATTGCGGTTAGTAAGATTGTCTGAGATCTCTCGTCGGCATCTTCTTTGGCATCATTTTGTAGCTTGCTCACCAGGCCAAGGAGCTCATCTTTAATGTCTCTTTCTGTCATTTGCATCAACTTGTCGGCAGCATCTTTTTTGCTAAGTTTGGCAATCTTCTCTAGCTTCTCTTGTTGTTTGGCTCGGATCTCACGGATTTCATTTTTGAGCTCATCAACATCTGCCTCCGATGCTCTCAATCCCTCTGTGCGCTTGTCTATGTCGTCTAGTTTTTTGTCTAGATTTGATTCGCGCTCGGCCAAACGATCTTCTGTTTTTTGCCATTGTTTGCGCAGGTCTGCTTCTTCTCTTTTTGACTCATCGGCTGCCTTAATAGCTTCGTCTTTTGCATTTAAAACAATTTCGCTAGCTTGGCTCTTGGCGTCTGCCAAAGTCTTTTCTACTTTTGATTTACTTCCTGATACACGCTTTTTGTTGTAAGTAAAAACTCCCCCAACACCAGCAGCAGCTCCGATTAATGCGGCTAAAATACCCTCTATCATGTTTGTTCCTTCCTGGACGCGACCCGGCCAAGTGTTCGCCTTGGCAAAATATCACGAATCGTTCCAAATACATCAATTTAATTCAATAAGTCACTTACTAGGACTGTACTTATTTTATGCCTTTTTTTCTTCTGTTACAATAGCACCACGGCAACACCAGTAATCCGAACTGGAGTAGCACTTTAGGAATAAGGATGTGAGACCATGAGCGTCAAAGAAGACGAACGTAGTGCTAAGGCTATTAAGAAGATGGCCGATGCAGAACGCCGTCTGTTGCGAGACCGGCTCCGGCTAATCAGAGAGGTAGAACTGGCGATAATAAATGCCAAATCCGCTATTCGCGAACGCCTGGCCAGGTACCCCGAAGAGGAAGGCCACCGCATGGAGGCACGCGAAATACGTCGTGTATACCCAGAGGAGAATCCTCACGGCGAAAACCTCCACTTTCTACTTCAACACGGTTGCTGTGCACTCAGCGTCGAGAAAGTGCTGATGTTGGTACAACCCCAGCCAGATTTTGAGATAAGCTTCATACAAGGGGAGCCTCTCATTACTCACAATGGTCGCCTCTCCGTTGAAGTGGTTATCCGATCACTTTCCCCCGTCGCCACCGAGTAGCAGACGCCCCGTCTCCTTGGTTGGGAGGCGGGGTTTCTGCTTTGTCTACTTCTTTTGTTTGGTAATATGCGGATCACTACCATAAAACGGTAAAACTATTTTTTGGTCCTCACCTTTTTGCAACATCGACAAAACCTGCTCTTGCCAATTCTCGCCCCGAGCCGCCACAATTGGAACTTTTAGCGAGTCAGCCAAGGTATTTAGCACGCTCATCCCAATACGCAGGCCCGTAAAACTACCCGGTCCTTCAAAAACGCCAATACCTTCAATATCTTCAAATCTACTGCCATTCTCCTTCAGTTTGTCTTGTAAAAACCGCAATATACCTTTTGCCAAGTCTCTATTAGCCTCCCAAGAATAGTCCTTAGTCTCATTACCACGCACCAAACTCAGTTTGCAAGTCGGAGTGCTGGTATCGAGTAGCAATATCACTGCGAAAGCCCTTTCATTAGTCGATCACTTTTTGCACCACCGCTTTGCACAACCATCTCTCGCGAGTTTTCGCTCAAAGCCTTTAATCTCATAGTCAACCGATCTTTTAGCAAAATGTCTTTTACTACATCCGCCCATTCCACGATGGTAACTGTCCGATCATCTCCTGCCGATTCCGCCAAAGCTTCAGACATAATCCCAGCATCATCCAAGCGGTAAAAATCATAATGACAAAGAGTCAGACCACATCTACCTTCGTATGTATTTGAAATAGTAAAACTCGGGCTCTGAACATTCTCGTCGACGCCCAAACCTTTGGCGATAGCCTTAGCTAGAGTAGTCTTGCCAGCGCCCACATCACCAACTAGTTCTATTAGCTCGCCACCTCTTAAAACTTTGCCAACTCTCAAGCCAAATTCTGTGGTCCCCTCTAAATTGTTCAAAATCATCTTCATGCTAGGATATTATACCAGTGTTACAATAAAATCTTATATCACCTGGTACTTTTAGACCTGCTCCGCTACAATAAGTATAAGCAGTATGCGTATTTCTGATGCTACCATGGAAAAATTGCTCATACGCAGTGGTGTGGCTACTGACGAGCAGGTAAACAGTCTCAAGCAAGAGGGTGCTTCTTCAAAGCGTTCCTTGCAGCAACTGTCTATAGACAAAAAGCTACTCGACGAAAAATCGCTAACCCGCCTTTTTGCCGATCAAATACAGATACCCTACATCGAACTCGCAGGTTCAAACATACCATCAGAGGTGCTTAGTAAAATTCCAGAGCGTGTCGCCCGCCAGTACAACACAATCTTGTTCAAAGTAGACGAATCCGGGACTCATCACCTAGCCATGGACGACCCAGACGACGTTCAGGCAGTTAACTTTATCGAAAAAGAGCTCGGCAGCAACACCAAAATATACATTGCGCCGCACTCTAATATTCTCTCTGCTCTAGAATCTTACGAAGGAGACATTAATCAAGAGTTAAATGAAGTTATCAGTATCCAAAAATCCGAAAGCAGCGAAGCAGAACCTAACACTATAGCCGAAAAAGACATTGCCGAAGATTCCCCTATTGCCCAAACCGTTAACCTTTTACTTGAGTACGCTATCCGCTCTCATGCCAGTGATATTCACGTCGAGCCACGCGAGGGATTCGTACAAGTTCGCTACCGTATAGACGGAGTGCTCAAAGAGGTCAACAGACTGCCTCGCGATGTTCTAGGAGCTTTAATTAGTCGTGTTAAGATTTTGACCAATCTTAAGATCGACGAACGACGTGTACCGCAAGACGGACGGTTCAAGATCAAAGTCGGGGGCCGACAATACGCCTTGCGTGTTAGCACCCTACCTGTCAGCGACGGTGAGAAGATAGTTATTCGTATTCTAGATGAGTCAAACCAAGCCTTACCGCTACAAGACCTCGGTGTCTGGGGAACCTCACTCAAAAGCATTAACTACGCAATCGCCGAGCCAAACGGCATGGTTCTAGTAACTGGACCAACTGGTAGTGGTAAATCAACCACTTTGTTTAGTATCTTAACCATACTTAACACCCCTGACGTTAACATCTCTACCATCGAAGATCCGGTAGAGTACAAAATCCCAGGAGTCAACCAAACTCAGACCAACTCCAAAGCTGGCATGACCTTTGCCAATGGGCTGCGAGCATTGTTGCGTCAAGACCCCAACATTATTATGGTTGGTGAGGTTCGTGACTCTGAAACAGCCGACTTGGCCGTTCAATCCGCCCTAACGGGCCACCTAGTCTTTAGCACGCTTCACACCAACAACGCTGCTACAACTCTACCTAGACTTCTAGACATGAACGTCGAGCCATTTTTAATTGCTAGCACCGTCCGTGCTGTAGTTGGCCAAAGATTGGTACGAAAGCTACGTCACGAAACTCGGCAAGCATATCAGCCAACCGAAGAAGAAAAGCAAATGGTGATCCGCATGTTCAACCTCAAATCTGGTCAAGATTTCCGCTATATTCACGAACTCGAAAAAATGGCTGCATCCGAAGGCGTTGGTGGTGATGCACCACTTAGCACCGACGAAAATGGCATCAAGACTCTTTGGAGAGCTGATTCTAACGATGACAAAGAAGGAGCCCTAGATGGCTACAAAGGCCGAACCGGTATTTACGAGACTTTATATAATACTCCTGAGATCCAAAAACTCATCGTCGCCAACGCTACCAGTGACCAGATCCAAGAACAGGCCTTTGCCGACGGCATGATCAGTATGCAGACCGACGGACTCATCAAAGCTCTTAGGGGCGAGACTACCATAGAAGAAGTTATGCGAGTAACCAAGGAATAGATATGCCAAAATTCGTTTATATTGCAGTCGACACCGAGGGTTCAGTTGTTAATGGTTCGATGGAGCAGGTTAGTCGTTCTAGTGTAATAAGCTCTTTGACTCGCCAAAACATGCGACCTATAAGCGTCAAAGAAGACAAAAAACGCAAAATATCTTTTAACCTAGATCAGATTTTAGGCAAACGGCGAGTAAAGTCCGACGAGTTAGTCATATTCACTCGACAGCTCAGCACTATGATCAGCGCTGGAGTGCCGCTACTTCGTGCCCTAAGCGCTCTTTCTGGGCACGTTCAGGACAGCCCTGCGCTCAAGTCTATACTCACCAACATCATATCGGACATCGAAGGTGGTTCTCCGCTTGGCGACGCCCTACAGAAGCACCCAGACACCTTCAGTGATGTATACGTCAACATGGTTCGAGCTGGAGAAGCTGCCGGAATCTTAGACGATATTTTAAAGCGTCTGGCGTATCAACAAGAAAAGAATATGACTATGCGCAAAAAAATACGTAGCGCCATGACCTACCCAAGTGTTCTAATTGTCATAACCATCCTAGCCTTCTTTGGACTTATGATATTTGTTATTCCAAGAATCGGAGGTATCCTTGAGGATATTGGTGGCCCAGACACTACCCTACCCGGCATTACCCTATTCATGCTCGCCATCAGCAACTTCACCATTTCTTATTGGTACTTAGTATTCATAGCTCTTGGAGCTGGCGGATACTTTGGTCGCAAATATATCAAGACTACCAACGGCAAAGAACAGTTCCACTCTCTCCTACTTAAGATCCCGTCTGTAAAAGTAATTGTTCAAAAAGTTGCCGTTGCCCGCTTTACTAGAACCTTTTCTGCGCTAGTTGGTGCCGGTGTAAATGTCTTAGAAGCTCTCGACGTGACCTCACGAGCTGTTGGCAATGCCATCTACGAAAAAGCCCTCAAAGAGGCGGCCGAAGAGATAAAGAACGGAAAAACTCTTTCAAATGCTATATCGCAAAGCGACCTTTTCCCACCGATTGTTTCACAGATGCTATTGGTTGGTGAAGAAACCGGTAAAACCGATGTTGTCTTGGTTAAAGTAGCCGATTTTTATGAAGAAGAGGTCGATGTAGCAATAGAAGGTTTAAGCTCAATTATTGAACCAGCAATGATCGTGGTCATGGGTGCAGTCGTTGGACTAATCGCCGCCAGTGTCATGGTGCCTATTGCTGGACTCGCCCAAAACATCCAATAGACCCTCAAAAAACCTAAGTGCTTATGCTATAATTAACCTCAGTATTCACAGTGTGGGCATCATGACAAAACTATTCCATGTAGACAAACCAGTTATAGGCCTAGACATCAGTCATACTGGTATCAAGGTCATGGGGATTAACGCAAAACGTTGGTCTGTTTTGGGCTACGGTTCGGTAGATCTCAACCCCGCAGAGGTCAAAGAATCCCTAGAAGGGGATAGCACCTACTTAGCCGACAACATACAATCTTTGATAAAGAACAAACTAGTAGGGTCACTGCCAAGTAACCATACAGTCCTGGGCATACCTACGGCTAGAAGTTACTCAAGAACTTTTAGCCTCCCCCTCAGTGCCGAAAAGAACCTTCGCGAAGCTGTCGAACTAGAGGCTGAACAATACATACCAATCCCGGTCTCAACCCTTTATATTGATTACCGAATCATCAACCGCAACAAAAAAGAAATAACAGTTCTTATGAGCGCAGTACCTCGGACGATAGTTGATCGTTGCCTAAAGGCAGCTGAGAACGCTGGCCTTATTGTCACCTTAGTAGAACCGAGCATGAGTGCAGTTGCACGAGTCTTGGCTAGCACCGAAGATGCTCATATACCAACAATTGCCGTAGATATTGGTCCAGCTACAACCGACATTGCCATACTATCCGAAGAATCTGTCCGAGTAACCGGTGGCGTGTCTATCGGCGGCAACACCTTCACTCTAGATATAAGCAGAAAAATGGGTGTGTCCTTAGAAAATGCCCATCAACTCAAAGTTATGAATGGTTTGGCTGCTGGCACACGTCAAAAACAAATCAAAGAGGCTTTAGGCCCTAGTCTACAAAGGATAATCACCGAAACACGCAAAGTCATGCGCTACTACAACGAGAGGCTCAGCGACGGCGAAAAACTAGAGCAGCTACTAATTGTTGGTAGTGGTAGCAACATACCCGGTATTGGTGAGTTCTTTACAGATCAACTGGTTATGCCTGCCCGTGTAGCTAGTCCTTGGCAAAAACTAGATTTTGGTCAACTGCCAGAACCCGCTCGCCAATTTCGCTCTAGATACATTACTGTAGCCGGTCTAGCTAGCGTTAACCCAGAGGAGATCTGGAAATGATAAACCTACTTCCCTACGACGTCAAACACCAGCTCAAAGCTGCCAAAGTTAACGTTGCTCTGCTCCGCTACTCTCTGATTATTTGCGCCTCTATAATATTTTTAAGCGCAGTCTGTTTTGGTATTTACATATTACTTAGCACCACCAAGAGTGATGCTCAAAACTCTGTGCTAGAAACTCAAGTGCAAAACGAAGGCTCACTGTCTTCTACAGAAGCTCAAGCAAACACTATTAGATCAAACCTAACTCGTGCTAAAACTGTCTTAGATCGTGATTTGCGCTACAGTAATGTGCTTATGCGCATGGCGGCAATACTGCCCAGCGGTGTAGTACTAGACGACATAACCCTAGACAGCGACAGCTTCAACACACCTTTAGATCTGGAGCTCCGTGCCAGGAATAACGATGCAGCATTAGATCTCAAAAGCAGATTCCAAAACTCACCATACTTTTCTGGCTTCAACCTAAGAGGGCTTAGCCAGTCTGGAACTTCCGAATATCCTACTATAATCAACATAACCATCACCATAAATAGGAGTGCCGCTTTATGAGTAGTCGTAGCAAACTCAAGCCAACTGGTCTACGCACCGGCCTAGCCACCTTCTTGGTAATAATCGCCCTAGGTGGTGGAATCGGCTTTTACTACGGCTACCAATACCTTTCAAATCTTGGTGACAACACAAAAGTCGCTATAGAAAATGCCCTAGGAAGCCAAGCTGCCAATAACCAAGAAGTAACCAAACTCCAAGAAGAGGTCGAAGCCAAGCAAGACATCGGTACCAAAGCCGCCAACTTTGTAGTTCCGGCTAGCGACTACCAAACACAAGCTATCGAAGATATAAATCGCTACGCTTCTAGGTATAATGTATCTGTTAGCAACTACGGGTTTGAGAGCTCAAACACACCGCTCAACAGTGGTGTTAATACTGCCGTAATCACTGTGACCCTAGAAAACCCAATTAGTTTTACAAACCTAATGCGCTTCATTAGAGGCATTGAAACTAACACACCAAAACTTCAACCCCAAGGCATATCAATCGACCGCAGTCAGTCGGGCGGTAGTAGCGTACGAGTCGAGCCCCTTAAGATTGAGGTTTACACGAGGTAATTATGAAAAAGAAACCAACCAACAAATTTATCAGTTATCTAGCTAAATTCCATTTGGTGACATTCTTGGTGTTCGTATCTGCAGGAGTTATTGCTGGGTTATTGCTGCTAGGCAGCGTACTAAACTCTGCTTATAGTGCCACCGCCCCAGAAGACGGAGGTAGCCTCAACACTACTTTTGACGAAGCCACAATTCGAGAACTAGACAGATTTGAAACTAGTGCCAACAACTCCGGAGACCAAGGTCTCTCTTCTGGTCGCATAAACCCATTCTCCGACTAGCCTCAAACTGATAAACAGCTTATACTTATAAACATGTTAGTACCAATAAGCAAGCTACGAGGAACTCCGATCATGAGTCTCCAAACTGGTACACGTCTTGCATCCACTAAGAAACCACTAATTAACCCTAGTAATCTTAAGGTCATAGCTTTCGAGCTAGAAAACTTCAAAGACGTCGCTGGTGTTTCTCTACTTCTAAGAGAGGATATTCGTGAGATTAGTAACATCGGAATGATCATTGATAGTAGTGATGAGATAGTGGAGCTCGATGAAGTTATTCGCCTCAAAGAAATATACAAACTCAACTTTGATCTTGAAGGCATAAAAGTCATAAACGAAGATGACAAAAAACTAGGTAAAGTAAGCAGCTATAATGTCAACATCGACACATTTTTAGTCGAACAATTGCTAGTCAAAAAGAGTGCTCTCAAAAGCTTCAACGACACCGGTCTACTCATTCATCGCAAACAAATCATAGAAATAACTGATGGTTACATCAAGGTTAAGAGTACCAAGATCAAACAGACCAACCAAGCTCCGATTGCTTCAAACTATGCCAACCCTTTTAGATCATCCAAGCCAGCTCAGGCCGAATAATCACTGTCTTCGCTTAAAGCGTCTTTTATATCCTCGTAGTTATAGCCTTGTCTGGCTAAATAAGACATTAACTTTTCAGGCGAACCGTAAAGACGCGATTTTTTGGCTATAGTTTTTCTTATTTCTTCTTTGTCGCTGCGTTCGGACTCCTGTAAGTTGTTTTCGATAATCTCAGGAGCAACCCCTTTGGCTCGTAACTCTGCCGATAATTTCCTTTGTGAAGCTCCTTTTGCTAGCCGTCTGTTCTCTACCCAGTGCCTAGTAAAGTTCTCATCATTAATATAGCCTTTATCGACTAATCTCTTAAAAACTCGCTCAGTAACGGCAGTGGATACCCCTTTTCTTACAACTCCGGTCTGAGTTCTGGTATCACGAGTTTTTCTGTAGAGATAATCCCTTACTTCCTTGGCACTATGTGGCCGCGACAAACAATACTCTAGCGCTCTGGCATATAGCTTGCCGAACTGGCTCTCTGTTTCTAACTCGCTAAGATATCCTTCATCAACCTCATTACCATTTTTTAAACCAATATCGGCTAGTTGGAAGACATCTAGAGACAGCCTGTATTTGCCATCTACTGAAATACTCACTCGATCTTTGTTCTTCTTTTGGGTCTCGATCGAAGTTATCTTCATGCGCTTGCCTTAAACTTCGGCGGTAAGCTTGTCCCGCACTTTCTTCTCAATCTCTGATAGTACCTTAGGGTTCTCTTTCAAGTATTCCTTGGTAGCTTCTCTACCCTGGCCGATCTTGCCATCTTTGTAGTCAAACCATGCACCAGATTTTCCGACAATGCCGTGATGTGTCGCTAAGTCTAGAACGTCACCAGTCTTGGAGATACCTTGGTTATACATGATGTCAAATTCGGCAATCCTAAATGGCGGCGCAACCTTATTCTTAACGACTTTAACCTTAGTTCTGTTGCCCACAATTTCTTCTCCAATTTTGATTTGACCAGTTCGTCGAATGTCGATTCTTAGTGATGAGTAAAACTTCAGAGCGTTTCCGCCAGTGGTAGTCTCTGGGTTACCAAACATAACACCAATCTTCATACGAATCTGATTGATGAATATAACTGTAGTCTTGCTCTTGTTTATGATACCGGTAAGCTTACGTAAAGCCTGGCTCATCAATCGAGCGTGAAGCCCCATGTGGCTGTCGCCCATGTCGCCGTCTATCTCTGCCTGTGGCACTAGTGCGGCCACTGAGTCGACCACTACAAGGTCTACCGCGTTAGATCGAACCAACGTCTCTGCAATCTCTAGAGCTTGCTCGCCGTTGTCTGGTTGAGAGACAAGTAGGTTATCGACATCAACACCAACCTTACGGGCATAAGATGGGTCTAGGGCATGCTCGGCGTCTATGAACGCCGCTGTGCCACCACTACGTTGTACTTCGGCAATTGCATGCAAGGTTAAAGTCGTTTTTCCAGAAGATTCTGGACCATAGACTTCTATTACACGGCCTCTAGGGTAACCGCCACCCAAAGCCATATCAAGCGACAACGAGCCACTTTTGATCATTTCAATATCAACTACTTTTGTGTCGCCTAGACGACGAATTGCTCCGTCTCCAAATTGTTGGTTAATTTGTTCCTGTGCTAAACCCAAAGCCTTTACCTTACCATCAGCAATCGTCTTGCCTGCACTTTCAGATTTATCAGTCTTTTTTGTTGCCATAATTACCCTCTATTTCTTACCTTAATATATTCTTATTATATCGCACTTACGTATAGTTTGCTATAATGAACATATGTCAGATGTAGAGGTAAGGTCAAGGGGTTTCACTGTTGTAGAATTGTTAGTTGTGTCAGTTGTACTGATTGCAGCCAGCTTTTTATTCTTCATTCAAAAAAACAACGTTGAAATGACCGCACGAGACGACGAACGCAAGACAGCTATCAATGCTATGTACTATAGCCTTGAAGAAGTTTTTTATGAGAAAAATAATTATTATCCTGCTTACATAGACAAAGACACATTGCCCTATATAGACCCAGCTCTACTTAGCGACCCCGATGGTAACAAGATCGGCGAAGCCGGAAGCGACTATGTTTACGAGCCTACAGATTGTCGAGAAGACAAATGCACAAGCTACGCACTAAGTGCCAATCTAGAAAACGAAGAAGACTTCAAAAAAGAAAGCCAGAACTAGCACCCCTATCTAGGCGTGGCCTAGGTGTTGTCTAGCTTTAGCTGTAACCACCCTACCCCTGGGTGTTCTTTCTATAAATCCTATTTGCATCAAATAAGGCTCATAGAAGTCCTCGATAGTTATAGCTTCGTCACCAGTAAGAGCCGCAATAGTATTTAGACCAACTGGTTTATCACCATAGTTTTCAATTATCTTAATTAGCAAGTTACGATCACCAGCATCCAGCCCAACCTCATCTACCTCCAGAAGCTCCAAAGCTTTGGTGGTTATAATGGTATCAATTATTCCGTCTCCGTTTACATCGGCGTAGTCTCGCACACGTTTTAGTAGCCTATTGGCAATTCGAGGAGTCAGCCTGGCTCTTGTCGAGAGAAGTTTTGCAGCCTTGGCGTCAATATCAGTGCCTAGTATCCCAGATGCCCGTTTAATTATCTTGCCTATTTCTTCGTGGTTATAAAAGTCTAGTCGATAAATATGCCCAAATCGGTCGCGTAGTGGAGCGGCTAGTTTACCGGTTCTAGTAGTGGCACCAATCACTGTAAACTTTGGTAGCTCCAGACGAACGCTGCGAGCTGCCGGCCCTTTGCCAATCATAATGTCCAATTTGTAGTCTTCCATAGCACCGTATAATATCTCTTCAACAACTCTACCAAGACGGTGAATCTCGTCAATAAATAGCACATCGCCTTCAGATAGATTGGTCAATATGCTAGCAAGATCGGCTGGCTTTTCGATAGCCGGGCCAGTTGTAACCCGAATCCCTGTCTCCATTTCGTTAGCGATAACTGTCGCCATGGTAGTCTTGCCAAGACCTGGCGGACCATAAAGTAATATATGATCCAACGGCTCAGATCTTTTCTTGGCAGCTTCGATAGCTAGCTTAAGATTATTCTTTAAACGATCTTGTCCAACGTACTCATCAAAACTACGAGGACGTAGGCTAATTTCAATTATTTGCTCGTCTGAATCGTTATTCTCTTCGACAGCATCAACTATTCTTTCTATCGGCATATATTTATTGTATCACTAGCCCGAGGCTTAGCCTTCCTTGAGAGCTTGTCTAACTCTTTCCGAAGTGTTTAGGTCTTTAGAAACACCATCGAGTGCTTTTGTGGCATCTACCAAATTATAGCCAAGTGCCATCAAAGCGTCCAAAGCTTCGTCATTTGTATTTAGCTCAGTTTGAATTGGTGATTGGTCATATTTTGTCGGTAAACCAACTTTGTCCGACAAATCGACAGCTACTCTGTCGGCTGTCTTTTTACCAACTCCAGAGGCCTTAGCAATGAACGCGCTGTCGCCATAAGCTATGGCACTACGCACTTTCTCGGAGTCGGCCAAGCTCAAAATTGCCAGGGCTGCTTTTGGCCCAACACCCTGGACAGTTATTAGTAGTTCAAACAATTTCTTGCCCGATAAAGATGAGAACCCAAACAGCTCTTGGGACTGCTCGCGAACGTGGTGATAAGTGTATAGTTTAACCTTCTCACCCAAAACCGTCTTGTCAAAATCGACGTTTGCCACCTGCACTTCATACCCTACACCGGCAACGTCAATTATCACCGAGTTAGCAAATTTTTCTGACACTTCTCCGAAAACATGTGAAATCATAACTCTATTGTAACCGAGTCATTAGATAATGAGTAATCGCTGTCGCTAGAGCGTCAGCGGCATCGTCAGGTTTTGGTACTTCCTTTAAACCCATTTGCAAGCGGACCATTTCTTGAACCTGTTTTTTGTCGGCTTTGCCATAGCCAGTGATAGTTTGTTTAATCTCTGGTGGCGTGTATTCAGCTATCGACATACCTGCTTTTCGTCCAGTCAACATCGCCACACCTCGAGCATGCGAGACACTAATGGCAGTTGATATGTTGCGCGAGAAAAACAGTTTTTCAATAGCCATCACATCTGGTTTAGTGCTCTTGATGATATCACTTAGACTGTCAAAAATATCCTCTAAACGCTCATCAAGTGGCGTATGAGCAGGTGTAGTTATAACTCCAGCTTCGACCAGTTTGAAACTATTCTTTTGCGCATCTATTACTCCAAAACCCAATATGCCTGTTCCTGGGTCTATACCAATTATTCTCATGTCTACAGTATAGTTTATTTTGCAATATAACACCTAACGCCTGGTAAAAAATCTAGCAACCGTACTTCGCCATTCCCACAAGGCATAACCAGCCGCCAGTGCACCAACTCCACCTAGCACCCAAAAGCCCAAAGTATCTCCAGTCTCTTCTTGGATTGGCTCTACAACATGCGGAGCATCCGTCATTTCTACAACTTTACGGCACCTGTTTGTCTCCGGATGTCGGTACTGGTCTTCGCTGCAAGGTTTGAGCTCGTTTTGAGCCGAGAGTACACTGCGACAGCGATTGGTTTCAGGATGTCTGTATTGATCATCGTCGCACGGCTTTAGGCCGTCATTTGTAGCAATTTTACGACACCGGTTTGTTTCCGGATGTCGATATTGGTCTTCTCGGCAAGGAGTAAGTGAGGAGCCAGATGTTTCCATTAATCGGCAACGATTTGTATCTGGATGCCTATACTGATTATTGGCACAGGGCTTGAGATTGCTCACTACCAAGCTATCGTCAAACTTAAGGTTCTCTGTTTCGGAAGTCGGCCTATTTGTATAAACCCATTCTTCATTTATCAACGCCCAAGACTGGCCAGACGGAGCATCTTCGTAAGCTAGTGTTTCATTAATATAATCATCCAGCTGTAGTTTTACCTGGCCTTGGCTATTCACAAGTGTAAACCCTATCCCTGAGTCATAAAAAACCATGTAAGATAGGGGATCGATTTGTGTGTCAGCAGGGAAGTCATAGACTTCATCGTCTAACCCCACGAAGATTTTATACTCAGATAAATCTACCGCGTAATCGTTGGTATTATAAATCTCAATAAACTCATTGCCCGTGTCTGTGCCATCTGGGTTTGGCAACAACTCGGTTATTATCAAACCTTCTTGACTTAGCTCACCACCTTCATTTATTTCTGAATCATTGTTATTCTCTTCGTCTAGCTCTGAGTTTTCTTCATTTTCAACTTCGGTGTCTTCTGGCTCAGGATCAGGTTCGATTTCGGGTTCATCTTCTTTGTCTACCTCATCGTCTTCTTTCTCAGCGGCTTGCTCATAAAGCGATCCAAACAAATATTCTTTGCCAGCATCTACAAGCTCAAAATCATCATAATTAACTCTGGTGTTTATAAACTCATCAGCCTCGTCTGTCTTGCGCTCCAGCACCTGCTGGTTACTTGGCGCTGGGGGAGAGCTAAAGCTAGCGCCACCCAGAGAAAACTCAGCCGAGCCCCAACCCAACCTATCTATTTCGACCTCATCAGCATTTTGCAATATCACATGTCCGCCACCGGCGGCCAGGCCAGCCGAAAACTCCAAATCCCCAGAATCCTCTTCGGGAGTTTGCTCGGCTAAATCGCTAGATACAGCCAAAGCATAAGAGCCAGCTGGCAGAAACAGCCTAGCCTCTTCATTTGGCAAGAAACAGGCGAGTGTTCTACCTGTTCCGTCAGAACCTGACGATGCATATTTCAGACACCAATTAGTAACGTCAACGTCTTCGTCGCTACTGTTGTATATCTGCATAAACTCATAAGAGGCATAATTTTTACCATCAACCGATCCAGAAGTTTGCATAGCTGTAATAAATACCTCAGAGATTTCATCCGATTCTGCCAAAACATCTGTGTTGTGCGACGATAAAACCAAACTCACCATCAACACCACAACAAATAAGAAAACTTTCATATTTGTTAGTATATATATTTCTTAAGTTTAGTACAAGTTTTTTATAAGTCTTTTATGTCAGCATTACTGTGGATGTTTACAACATCGTCCAAATCGTCGAGTACACCCAGCACTTTTAGAACTTTTTCTTGAGTGGTTTTGTCGGTCATCTCCACGGGGGTGTTAGCAATATATTGCAACTCTGCATCACTTACCTTTAGCCCAGACTCCAAGATGGCTTTTCGCACCTTATTGAGATCTTTAGGATCTGTATAGACAATAATCTCACCGTCTTCTTCAGCAGCATCTTCTGCTCCAGCATCAAGCACCGTCAAGAGCGCTTCTTCGCCTGCTCCATCAACTGTTATCACTCCCCTACGGGTAAACTGGAACATCACACTACCTGGATCAGCCATTGTACAGCCATTTTTGATTAGCATGTTTTTAACCTCGGGGAGTGTTCGGTTACGGTTATCAGTAGCAACCTCTATGATCAGCCCTACCCCACCCGGACCATAAGCCTCATAAGTTATTTCTTCAAGCACAGCAGCATTTTTGTCGTTAACCCGATCTATCGCCCGCTGGATATTGGCGTTAGGCATGTTCACAGCCCTAGCTCTTTCTATAGCCAAAGCCAAAGCAGCGTTCATCTCTGGATCGGTACCAGACCTAGCAGCAATTGCAATTTGGTTACCAGCTTTGGTAAACACAGCCCCACGCTTAGCATCGTTGGCGCCTTTTTCTCGCTTGATCTTAGACCATTTACTATGTCCTGACATAGGGGTTATTATAGCAGATTACAGATGCATACACACCTAAACACGCGTTGATTATTACAGTTCTGTATAACCAGGTTGCGCAGCGGTACGTTGCCTGTTTCTAGAAACGTTAGTAATTGCGTTCAATGACAATCTACCTAAATCTCCAGCACTATCCTCAGCGTTTTCTTGTATTTCTCTACGATTAACAGCATGTTCAGCAAAACGCCCGATAATATCTGTGGCTGATTTAATATCTTTTAGCGCTTTACTTATATCTTCACTACTGTGAAACTCAGGGCTAGCTAATACTGCCATAGCTGCGTCAAGAGATTCCAGTTTTCGCTCAAGAAATTCTGTAAACTCTGTGTTATCTTCATCATCTAGCATCTCAGCAACTGTAGGCATGGTCTCTTTTGCAGCGCCGTCACCGATGGGTAAAATTACAGCATTAGGATTGTAAGCCATAAATCTTTGTTCGGGTGTTAAAACCATAATAATTACATCCTCTTGTCTAATTTGTACATACTATACTATGTATTGTCAACAATTACAATTTTACTCGACGATGTTCACCTCACGCAACCTGTATTTGGTCGTCTTAGAAAGATAAAAACAAACCAAAGCCAGCACCATGTAGGCTCCAGCAACAAACTGCCAACCAACTTCTATTTCCATCAAAGCCCAAGACAGTTCTGAGACTGTTTGGGCCACCTCCACCATATATCCGAGCAACCAGGTTGCCGGCAGCCCAACAAACGCGCCCCAAGCTGGCAAAGCCAAACTCGCCACACCAGCCACAAAAGTCAGCAACATCGCCAGCGGAACTAACGGCAACACCAACAAATTAGCAATAATCGCTACATTCGAAAACTGTCCAAAAGCAGCTATCAAGATTGGTGCCGTAGCAATCTGGGCCGAAATTGTTTCTCCGAGTATCTGCCGCACAGTACCTGGCTTGGTCTCTCCAAAAAAGAACCTCTGCAGCAGCGGAGCCAAAATCATCACACCAGCAAACGCCGCAAAAGACAGTTGCCAACCAATATCACCCCAAATATAGCCTGGATTGATCGCTACTGTTACAGCTGCGGCCAGTGGCAATAGCACCAAAGGATGAAAACACCGTCCATAATACCAGGCCAACAGACTTAGCCCAGCCACCAAACCAGCCCGCGACATACTCGGGCTAATACCGGTAACTGCAATAAAGCAAACCACCATTGCTCCAGATACAGCAGTAGATAAATATTTAGATTTTTGTACCAAAAACCGTCTAGAAAAACGAACCAATATAGTTAGGTTGTACCCACTAGCCACAACTACATGGGTCAACCCAGCAATCTGCAAAGCCTCACCAAGCTCCATGGGCAAAGCTCGTCTTTGGCCGACCAAATAGCCAATCCCTAAGCTAGCTTGCGGCTCTGGTATAAACTCTCGGGTAGCATCGGCAAACCAATCACGCACAACTCGAGCCACGTCTCCTGGCTTGGGCTGAACTATTTCTCTCACGCCAGCTCTATACATAGACCCCACAAACGACCCAAAGCCTTCATCCAATTTGCCAAAAACAGTCACGATATCCCCACGTTTAATATCGGCTGGAGACACACTTACCCACACCACTCCAGGCATATCTTGGTTATTGATGGTTATGTTAGCCAAACGAAGCACCATCTGTCCAGAAGCGCCAACATCAGCATCTTCTTTAACAGTACCCTCAACTTCAACCTCCATACCGTAGTAAATCTGCGTTTTCTGTAGGTCATCTGCCGCTACACTACCCCGTACAAGTCCGATAAGAACTCCAGCCACTAAAACCAGCGGGATTATCACCCAAATTCTCTTAATCAGCCCTACTGTCAGTAGAATAAACGCACTTGCCAGCCAAACCCAAGAAGCACCAGCAACCTGCATACTTGCCGCCAAATACACCCCAACCAAAAACCCCACACAGAGCACCGCTACCAACCAAGAAACATGAACCGCCCGCTTCAATCTCCACATTCCACGATTATAATATATTTAAGAAAATTTTAAGTATATATGTAAAAAATTACCCGTCTAGACGAGTAATATTGGAGGGCCCAGTGAGACTTGAACTCACGACACCCTGCTTAAAAGGCAGGTGCTCTAACCAGCTGAGCTATGGGCCCGTATCAGCTCAGCATATTTTACCACTTTATATCTGTAATCGTCAACGTCTACGACCGTTTTTGAGCTGCACAGGTTTGGTCATAAACACGTCGATTATAGCTGCTGTCATACCAATAGCTATCAACTGCAAGTTGTTGTTGGCTATCCAATCGTAAACTTCTCGGCCCGCCTGTCCGCTAGGCACAAACACACGTCCAAGTGGTTCTACCAAGAAAGCAAGCGCCAAAACTGCAAACAGTGCCGCGCCTACGCTCCTTGCTATGACATTCTTGTAAATATAACCATGAAACATCAAGACTGCTGGTGGCAAAATTACCATTACTGAGGTCACTACTGCCGAGGTAACAGCTCCCGAACCAAACCCAAGACCAGTAGCCAGCAATGATATCTCATCTCCCCATATATCACTGAGTAGGTACCCAGCGGCTAACGCCAACCCAAGCAAACCAAACCTTCTTTTGGCTACATAAGCTGCTACAAACAAAACCACCGCTACAGCTAGGTAAATCAAAATTATGTCCATTAGCGAACGTCTCCTTGGTCGTGTTTAAACTCTGCTTTGGCGCCAATGTGGATGTTGCGGTTGTCGATTGTCCCAGCTGGCAGCTCAACTACAAATAACGCTGTTTTCAAAGGCTCAAACGACTCATCGTTAAAAACCACAGGTGGAGCTTCCTTGACCATATGCACTACTTCTTTGTACTGATCCAGCCAAACAATATCTATATCGGTTTTCATGTCCTGAGTCACAACCTCCCACTTTGCCTCATAAGGAAAAGCCAATATAATTGCTCGTTCAGAGCTAATATCTTCAACACCAGCCCAGCCTTTAGCTCGCTTTTCTGGTGTTATAGCCAGTTCTGCCTTAAACACTCCGTCTCCCAACATAAGTGTCGTTCGTGGCTGAGTTGCCCAACCATAAAGCAAAGCTGCAACACTCAAAACCACAAAGGCGACTATACCTCCGACGACCAACTTCGCACCAAGGCTGTTGGGCTTAAGATTCATCGTTTGTGTACTCTATAATATGCATAAGCGTATTATAACACCCCAGAGCTTGGCTAGATACTAGGCGCCAACTTTATCTTTTTTGTTGCGACGTTTGGCGTTGAGCTCAACGTATTCAATGATCGAACTAGCAACATCTCTTCCGGTTACTTTCTCTATGCCGAACCCAGGGCTAGCATTTACCTCAAGAATCAACGGACCGCGTTTACTGCGCATCATATCAACACCAGCTATATTAAGCCCCATGGCTTTAGCAGCTTTGACGGCCGCTTTAGTCTCTTCATCTGTCAATTTAACCGTTGTGCCTTCGCCTCCCTTGTGTAGGTTAGATCGAAAATCGTCGTCTAGGCTCTGTCGTTTCATGCTAGCAACAACTCTGCCGCCCACTACAAACGCTCGTATATCCATACCTGCAGACTCTTCAATAAACTCTTGTAGTAGCACATTAGTACCATCTTCGTTGGTTAGATAAAATGCCTGCATAACAGACTTGGCCGCTTTCTTACTCTCAGCCAATACAACTCCGTTGCCATGGGTCCCACGAGCTAGCTTAATTATCACTGGCATACTGTCCAACTTCTCAATCAAAGCAGCAATATCACCAGAGTTGCGAGACACAACTGTCTTAGGAATGCCGACTCCAGCCTTAGCTAACAGTTGCAAACTGCGTAGCTTGTCACGAGAACGGGCAATCGCAAGTGAACTAGACACAGTATAAACACCTTGCATCTCTAGTTGGCGTAAGATCGCCGTGCCATAACGAGTCATATTAGAAGCAATACGTGGAATAACAGCATCGTATTGGCCTAAATCTTCACCCTTGTAACTAACTGTTGGATTATCCTTCTCGATAGAAGCATAACAATCACGATATTTAATAATTCGAACTTCGTGACCTCTCTTCTGGGCCACTTCTTTTAGCCTCTTTGTAGAGTAGTTACCTGGACCATTTGATAAAATAGCTATTTTCATGACTCACGCCCTTCTTCTTCATCTTTAGGAAAACTAATGCCATACTTTTGCTTTAGGGTTATTCGATCAAGACTCGTCTTACTTGAATCAACCAGAAAACGGTCATTCAAAAGTTTACGACCTAGTAATATAGGATATATCTTCTTTGACCGATCGGCCAAAGTAAAACGTGCATGAAACACCTTAGGCCCAAGCTTTACTTTTAATTTTACTTCGTATCTCTCCTCACCGTGACCAAATGAGTTAGCCACCCAAACTACATTATAGTCTTTGGTTGTAATTTGACTTGCCATAGAACCGCACACCGGGTGACCCCCAAGCAACACAAAAGAGACCGACTTATCATCGTTTAGTTTAATGTCGCTGGCGTGAATCGCCGAACGATAAGCACCAGTATCTGTTTTAGCTGGCACATTATTCATTGACGAGTCAATAAAGCTCAGGATTTCTGAACGTCCAATGATAACTTTGTGAAAATCGTGTTTTGTAGCCATAAGTTGTATTGTATTATGAATGAGTCCCTTAAATAATAAAAGACTTGATTATAGTAACATAATTTGGTAATATTTGCAATATGTCACACATACTTATTATTGGTAAGAAATTTTCATCATTAACGAATTATTTATTGGACCACGACCACGAATATACTCTTTTGCAAGATATCACTGCTACTAAATTTCCAAACAAGAAATTTAAAAGGCGTGTTCTGGGTGATTTTAGCTCCAAAGAATCGATATTGAATAACCTGGACAAGATACCCACACGACCAGATGCCGTTATCACAGTATACGAAAACTATATTTTACCGTTAGCATGGATTGCCGAACACCTTGGCGTACCTGGTATATCAGTAGAATCTGCCGAAGCCTGTACTGATAAATTCTTGATGCGCTCTCTATTTGATAAGGCTCCTGAAAAAATTAGCCCAGCCTTTGCGACTGTTTCATCCGAAGAAGACGTAATTAAGTTTGCCAAAAATCACTCATTTCCACTTATCCTCAAGCCTGCCAATCTTGCCAAAAGCCTACTGGTCACCAAAAACAACTCACTAGAGGAGCTGCTAAGCAACTACAAAAAATCCTTAGATCTTCTACATACTACTTACAAAAAATATGCACCAAATCGTACGCCAAAGCTAATTATTGAAGAATTCTTAGAAGGCAGTATACATTCGGTTGAGGCGTTTGTTGATAGCGAAGGAAAACCACATATCTTAGATCAAATTGTCGACTATCAAACAGGCTATGACATAGGCTATGATGATAATTTTCATTACAGTCGCCTCTTGCCGAGTGAATTATCTGAACTCGACCAAAAATCACTCAAACACTGTGCAGAAGTTGGTATTCGAGCTCTTGGCATGAAAAGCTCGCCCGCCCACGTAGAAATTATTATGACTCCAGGAGGTCCACGCATAGTAGAAATCGGAGCTCGTAACGGTGGTTACAGAGAACGCATGCACAATCTAGCTAATGGCATCGACATCACAGGAGCAGCTCTAAGTGTCGCCCTCAAACAAAAACCAGCTATTACTGTTACAAAGAGTCACCATTGTGCTGTGTTAGAACTATTTCCAAAACATCCAGGTCTCTTTTTGGGCATCACAAATCAAGAAAAGATCACTAAACTACCCTCAATAAACTACTTTGGTCTAAAAGCAAAACCAGAACAGTTTATTGGCAAGGCTGCTGATGGCTACAAAATGTGCGCTGTCGTAATTCTCAGTCATGCTGACAAAAAACAGTTTCTTAGTGATCTAGAATATATAAAAGATTCTTGCTCTGTTATGACGCGCTAGTAGCACTGTCATGCAGATATTGCGCAAGCTTCAAAAAATACTCATCCATTACTTCATCATCTAAAATTGGCGTTCCATAATTGAAATTAACCTCAAGAACATAAAGTTTTTTGGTATCTGAATCTTGTATAACATCGACCCCAGACAAATCACGACCAAGCGTGCTAGATGCTCGCTTTACCATATCCTCAACATCTTTAGGTAATTCCTTAACCAAAGATCTCTCTCCACCCTGAGAAACATTATTGCGATAGTCGCCACTCTCGCCCCTGGTGCGTTTGTATGCTATTAGTATTTTATCGCTAGCTACAACCACCCGATAATCGAATGAGTTAGGAATAAATGGCTGGATTACAAGATTAATATCAGCTCCTACTTCTAGTAGCTCCTTTTTGGATTTAATAAGAAAGTTATCATTGCCATTACTGCCAGTAGTTGACTTTGCTACGACAGGATAACTTGTTGAGAGTAGTTCAAATGCTTTTGCACGATGCCTAAAATTCGCATACACAGTATCCGGCACAGCAACACCAGCTTGCGCCATAGCAACATACTGTAGCAATTTACTAGTGTACTGCGTTTGTTTTAGCTCACTGTTGATAAACTTCTTCTGTCTTTTTTGTAAATAAAGAGCGATAGAATTTCGAATTTCTTCATGTGTGATACCACGAATATAAACTAGGTCATAGCTGGCCAAGTCGCGCCCACTAACTGCAGATATACAACTAACTTCTCCATCCAAAATTGTAAAAATAATATCGCTATATTGTTCTAGAAAATACCTATCGGAACCCAGTCTTTGCAAGCTCTTCCAAGAAAGATAAGAATCGGTGATAACATCGTTTGGACGATCACCCTTTAAAATTAGTATGTCTTTCTTATTACTCACGCATACTCCTTATGGCTTTGTCGGTTTTATCAATAATCATATCAGCAATATGGGAAGCATTCATATTCCTAACTCCATAATACATCCGTATTGCCGGCGATGTATTGAATTCATTAAACCAATACATGTCTTTTTTAGCAGGAAGCTCGATACTTTTAATAAAAATATCTACAACTATAAAGTTTGCCCCTAGTTCGGCTGCAAGTTTTTCGGCTATATCTTTATAGCTTTCATGAGCCTTATCGATCATCTCGTACACAGACGCTCCGTCTTTAATCATAGTTGCACGACTAAACTCCACTGTTTCGTCTTTTTGAGGCACTGTCTTATGATCGTTAATATACTTTGCATCAATAATTGTCTCAGTTAGAGGCGGATATACTACATGGGGAAATTTTAAATGACTTCTGGCAATATTCTCTTTTTTGATTAATTCTGCGACACTACTATGGCCATCACCAACAACATTAGGTGGTTGTCTTAGCAATATCGAAACAACCTTTCCATCAATAATTGTAAATCTAAATTCACTACCCTCAACTTGTTGTTGTACTAAAGCAGTTTCTGAATACTGATAGGATTTTTTGAGAGATCGATCTAACTGCTGTTTGCTATCAACATTAACTGTCAGACCTCTGGAGCCAAAGCTATCCAGCGGTTTTACTACTACAAGTTTATATTTTGACAATAACTGGCTCTTACCTATAGGTTGTCCTTTATATGCTATTTCTGTATCTGGAACTTCAATACCAATATTTTTCGCAAAATCATACGACAAGATTTTATTTTGAGAAATTCTCTCTACAATACCGCTCACCATCGGGTAGGAAACATTAGTTGCAGTTAACCAGCTACTGCCATTTGGACTTGTAAGACGTACGAGCACGCCGGCCTCAGTTGAAGCAGACTCTGAAAGAGTGTACCCACGCTCGCGAAATGCACTCCAAAAAGGCCCTGTACGTGTACATTCCTTGAAATCTGATATCTGTAATTCTAAATTCTTGTCCATATGTTCACTTTGCCTTTTATAGTATCACTTTATCTATTCAATGCCTTGTTCACGTACGGTGAGACCGTTTCGAGTATGAGTTCTGTCCAATCAATTCCCCGCTCTAGTTGATCGGTTGGCAAAAGGCCGTATTTATGAAGCCTCAGTTGATCAACAAGATCAAGAGCTGTTATGGTGGTTGCTCGTTCGCCAACAGCAGCCGGTGCGCCTTTAAGCTCCGCTGCCATAATTCCCTCTTCAACATACACAAGAGGCTGTGAACTAATACCCGCTCTAGCAAGTCGCAGCACCCTACCAGCAGCTTCTTTTGCTAATTGTTCTTTGTTGCCTTGAGGAAAAAGTCTTAATTTCTCATCATAAAACCCCTGTGCTGCTTCAGCTATGCTACCTGTTTCTTTAATTTTTTCAATTGCTTTTGCGTAAGTTAGTGCAATGGGTTTACTAGAACCAAAGAACTGTTCTTCGGCTTCTCGTTGTTTAATATTAGCACCGGCTTCACGTAAACCTGAGACTCTTCTACCCTTTAGCTCGGCAATCTTCACAACATTAGCCAAGCTCATGTCTGCCTGTGCTTGATTAATATGCTGCAATTCATGAAAACCACCAATAGTCATCACATCATACAGAGATCTGCTTACAGAAGGTATTTGATACGTGCCACTAATTGAGTCGACACTAAACGAAGACTGCGTAGGGTTAATAACTACCTGAAATAAATTATCACTTGCTCTGTTCCTGCGGTCTTTGGTCCACGTTTTTGAATCTTCCGTACTTAGTAGGTTTGCTTTACTTAATATAGAAGTAAATATATGCTGCATCTCTTCTGGAATGACCATTGTCTTTTGTAAAATTGCCTTTTGTTCTTCGCTAAAGGCTGTTTCACTGGGGTTAGATTGCTCTACAGAGTCGAGTTTACTGGAATTAACATCAGCTGCACCATTTTCATTTATAGCCATGCCGTTGCGCATGTAATCAAGCCGCTTGAGTACTGAGGATTGTGTTTTGGTTTCGCTATTCAAAGCTTCTCGTAAGCCCTTAGGAGCGGCTAGTTCAGCCATTACCATCGTTTCTTTATCTTCTAAAAGCTTTGCTTGGTCATATAGATAACCTGCAACTGGAGTATCCGCCGCAATCAGGTCATTGATTTTCGCTAGATAAATGTCAACAATCGCGCGCTTTGCAGATTCTAAACGATCATCTCCTTCTTTATATATTTTCCGTTGATCAAGTAAGTAGCCTCTAATAGCCTGAATATCTGTTGCCGTATCAGCAAATGGCTCAGGCTCTATAACAAGTGGCATATAATCTGTTAATTCTGGGCTTAAAGTACCGTCCAAGGCAAGTGATTCGGCTGCATGTTGTTCATAATAGGCTCTACTCTCTTTTGCTAATTCCGAAAGTGTACCTGCATCAATGGTTCTTTGTTGAATCGCAGCAACAAGCCATGTATAAACATCTTCTGGGCTATTAAAATCAGGATTACCTAAACTGCTAAGATCAATGTTAGATGTTAAAAAAGCCTCAGCAAAAAAGAATGGTGCTATAACGTCCTCTTTCTTGTGAGAGCGAATTATCTCAGATACTAACTTTCCGGTATCTAACTCTTGGTTATATAGTTCTGCTTCGAACTGATAAGCCAATAGTTTTTCTTGCTCATCTAAGGGAAGCTCCGGAGGGTCCAGCAATGTTTCTGTTAAATTCCTACTAGACTCACCACTACGTTCGAGGTAGATACCCCTATATCCTTCTTTTTGTTCATTTTTATTTTCCATAGTTTTATAGTTATACTATAACACACTATATTGTATAATGCAAGATGAGATTGAATTACGCTCGAGACTGTCTACTAACCCTTCAGCTCTTCCAACATCTTCTTCTGTTTCTTACTCAACTTAGTCGGTGTATCCACTACCAAACTAACAATATGCGCGCCACGGCTGTTGCCTCTAAGATGCGGCACACCATGACCAGATAGCTTAAAGTCTGTTCCGCTCTGCGTGCCAGCCGGGACCTTCATATTCACCTTGCCATCTACCGTCTCTACCTCTATTCCAGTACCCAAAGCAGCATCTACCATGCCGACATGTTCTTCAGATAGTATAATATCGCCCTCTCGGGTGAACTTCTTGTGGGCGTTTACCCGAATGTTCACATATAAGTCACCTTTTTGACCCTTGCCTACGGCCTCTCCGTGCCCGCTAAGGCGGATTGTCGCGCCATCATCAATACCAGCCGGAACCTTGAGCTTAACTCTGCGTCGCTGCCTCTCAGTGCCCTTACCCCTACAAACAGAACAAATCTTTTCTGGCACTCGGCCAGTACCTTCACATTTTTTACAGGCAACCGCTTGCTGAATAGGCCCAAAGACCGTATTGATCACCTTGTTTTGCATGCCAGCACCTTTACAATCGTCACAAGTCTTCATATCGTGTCCTGGCTCGACAGTTGTACCCTTACAGTGGCTACAATCATCGGCTAAGTCTAGTTCTATACTTTGTTCTACACCAAAAACCGCCTCTTCAAAGTCTAGCTGAAGCGTAACTTCAACATCTCGGCCACGGCGCGGACGTTGCCCACCACCAGAAGATCCGCCAAAGAACTGGCTAAATATATCGCCCAAGTCTCCATCACCAAAGTCAAAGTGAACATTTTGACCATCAAATCCACCAAATGGGCTACCGCCACCACCGCCCGAAGATCCACCTACACCAGCATGACCAAACTGATCATACCTCTGACGTTTTTGAGAGTCCTTTAAGACATCGTAAGCCTCGCTAGCTTCTTTAAACTTAGTCTCATCGCCACTCTCTTTGTCGGGGTGATGTTGGACAGCGGCTTTGCGATAAGCCTTCTTAATCTCATCGGCGCTAGCATCTTTACCAACACCCAAAATTTCGTAATAATCTCGCTTTGTCATATCTGTTACATATTGTACAAAACTGGCACTCAAAACTCAAGAGTGCCAAATGTACTTTTTAACAAAATTCTCTAAACAACGATTACATAGCAAGTAGAAAAGTTCTCCAAGGTCTGTATAATGTACACATGACTAAAAAACCAAAATCTCCCCAGTATTTATTAAGAGATTTAAAGTTTGGGCTAAACTCAAACGCAAAATTAACGATTCTACTTCAGTTCCGTCTGGGTACAAAGAACGAGACGTGTGGTGGGTTGCGGTTGGACATAATATAGGTGTCGAAGAAGACGGAAAAGGCAAGTACTTCAATAGGCCTGTGTTGATAGTAAAGGGTTTTAGCAAATATCAGTTCTGGGGTATACCGTTATCTACAACCAAGAAAACAGGTAAATACTATCATCCATTTGTAATGAACGGAAAAGTAAGCACCGCCTTACTCAGCCAGCTTAGAGTATTTGACACTAGGCGCTTTATCAACAAAATTGGTGTTGTAGATCAAAAGAACTTTGCAGAAATAAAGTTAAAACTAATTGAGTTTATTTCCTAAAAATTTAGCCCCTGTAATTAAACAGGGGCGATCCCGAAGGAATTTGTAATTCTAACTATAGCATACCTCGTCAATATTTGCAATACTTACACGTACGTTGCATAATACCGAGCTACAATACGCTGTCTAGCCTACTTCTTCTTACCAGTAATAGCGTGCCAAAGCCATAGAGTTAATATGGCACCAATTAGCGCTACAAGAAAGCTCCACAGGTTGAACCCTGTTATTCCTTCACCACCAAGTAGGCTAATCACCCATCCACCTAAGAATCCACCAACTATACCGACTAGAATATTGCCGAATATGCCTTGATCTTTACTGTTGCCGTAGATAATCGAAGCTATCCAACCAGCTAGACCACCTAGTACTATCCATCCTAAAAATCCCATATGCACCTCCCTTTATGCTTGTTATAAGTCTTATTATAACAAACTAGTTATGGCTATTTTTTCTTCTTGTCGGTGTCTTTCTTAGTTTTGTCTTTGTCTTTGCCTTCGTCCTCGCCATCGACAACTTCGCCTTCGACTGGACCATCGCCAGATTCGGCAGACTCGTCCTTGGCAGCTTCTTCGTAAAGCTTAGCGCCAATTGGCATAATCTTGTCGTTTAGCTCTTTGGCTGCCGTCTCGAGCGCTTCTTTGTCAGCAGAGTCATCAGACTGAAATTTCTTGGCTGCTTCTACGGCTTCTTCAATTACTTTTTTGTCCTCATCAGAGATCTTGTCTTTGTGCTCGTTAGGTAGCTTCTCGGCCTGATAAACGGCGTTTTCTAACAAGTTTCGCGCCTCTACCGATTCTCGCTTCTTCTTGTCTTCGTCGGCGTGCGCTTCAGCTTCTTTTTGAGCTTTTTCGATGTCTTCTTTGCTTAGGTTGCCACTGTTCTCGATCGTAATAGACTGTTCTTTGCCAGTGCCCTTGTCTTTGGCGGTAACGTTCAATATTCCATTGGCATCAAGGTTAAATGTCACTTCAACTTGTGGCACACCACGGGGAGCTGGCGCAATACCATCTAGCACAAAACGTCCTAGTGATTTGTTGTCAGCTGTCATCTCGCGCTCACCCTGAACAACATGAATCTCTACCTGAGGTTGGTTGTCGGCTGCGGTGCTAAATGTCTCAGATTTGCTGGTTGGTACAGTAGTGTTTCTCTCAATTAGCTTAGTAGCTACACCACCCATAGTCTCTATTCCAAGACTTAGCGGAGTAACGTCTAGTAGTAGCACGTCTTTGACATCACCTGCCAGTACACCACCTTGAATAGCTGCACCAATCGCCACCACTTCGTCGGGGTTTACACCTTTGAGCGGGTCTTTGCCAAATATACCTTTAACTTTTTCGACTACGCTTGGCATACGGGTCATACCACCTACCAAGACAATCTCGTCAACTTCGCTAGCTTTTATCTTGGCATCTTTTAGAGCCTTTTGGACTGGATCTTCTAGACGCTCTATTAGGTCTTTGACTAGCTCTTCTAGCTTAGCCCGAGTAAGTTTGTACTCGAAGTGTTTTGGACCATCAGCGTCGGCAGTAATAAACGGTAGGTTTATCTCAGTCTCTGTAGTGCTAGAAAGCTCTTTTTTAGCCTTTTCGGCTTCGTCTTTGAGACGTTGCATAGCAGCTTTGTCTTTTTTAAGATCAATACCTTCTTGTTGTTTAAATACATCTATAAAGTGATTGACGATACGGTTATCGAAGTCCTCGCCGCCCAAGTGAGTGTCACCGTGGGTTGATTTTACCTCGAAAACACCATCGCCAAGTTCTAGTACAGATACATCAAAAGTACCACCGCCGAGGTCAAAGACAACGATTTTTTCGTCTTTTTTGCTTTCCAAACCATAAGCTAGAGCAGCAGCAGTTGGCTCGTTGATGATTCGCTTAACCTCAAGACCAGCAATCTTACCGGCGTCTTTAGTAGCCTGACGTTGTGAGTCGTCAAAGTAAGCAGGAACGGTAATAACCGCTTCTGTAACCTTCTCGCCCAAGAAGCTTTCGGCATCGGCCTTAATCTTACCCAAGATCATAGCACTTACTTCTTCTGGTGTGTGTTGCTTGTCGCCCATTTTCACCGCCACACCATTGCCCTTTTTAACGATCTCGTAGGGCATAATGTCGATATCTCTTTGAACCTCTTGGTCGCTAAATTTGCGACCAATTAGGCGTTTTACACCATAAATAGTGTTTTTGGCGTTGGTTATTCGCTGGCGTTGAGCCACTTGGCCCACAAGCCGGTCACCCTTTTTATTTATAGCTACGACGCTAGGTGTAGTTCTGTTACCTTCAGTATTTGAGATTACCTCTGGTTTACCAGCTACCATATAGGCTACAGCACTGTTGGTTGTACCAAGGTCGATTCCAATAATTTTACCCATGTCTTTTATCTCCTCTTTTTTAGAAACAATTTTACTTATATAAATTATTTTAGCACTCTACTAGGTAGATTGCCAAGTGCTTATGAGTATACAAAAACTAGCACTCGCGTGTCAAGAGTGCTAGATTATAGTTATTTTTTAGTATTTAATTGCGCGTGTAACCGCGATGTAGGGCTGGAGGTTATTGTGGGCCTCGTCACCGCCCGTGTTGTAAGTGCTCGGCGTCGTCTTCCAGTTAGAGATGACGGAAGAAGTAGCGTAAGATTCGCCAGAGGGAGAATTAGGTTCACTTGACATTATGCGCGTCCTTAGATAATCATGGCTATGGCTCGGCATCTCAGCAACCGTCAGAGTGTGAGTCTTTGCACCACCGGTCTCGCCGAGCGTATTGTATTCACTATCAGAAGCACTTGCGGCAACCTGCACTCGGCCTTGCGAATTAGGCAAGTTGAATGTGGTAGACCCATCACCGCTTCCAAAAGTCGTGCCTATGGCGGAAAACAAATTAGCGTAGGTTGTGCGAGATACCGCAGAGCCATCTTCGAGCAAATAGCCCTCTGGTGCCGTAGTCCAATAACCTTCTATCGATGTCCCTACTGGCGTAGACCCTACATCATGGCTAGAGGCATAAGCCTTATTGGCACTCCAGAACTTCCAT
>Ga0136601_1000041_pt1 | contig 61794 bp, 64 predicted proteins | sample AntRauMFilla2699_FD_181020 | JGI IMG/M metagenome (GOLD analysis project Ga0136601, IMG submission 181020) | Saline lake microbial communities from Rauer Islands, Antarctica - Metagenome Filla 2 #699 | ecosystem: Environmental > Aquatic > Non-marine Saline and Alkaline > Saline | place...
GGTTATTTACCAAGTTATTAAATTGCCTGATCGTCTAATGGTAGGACGCCTGGTTTTGGTCCAGGAAATCGGGGTTCGAGTCCCTGTCGGGCAGCTATTGACAGCTAGCTCAAATATGTTGTGTAATTAGAGCGCTCTAAATACATGCTGGTATAGTTTACTTTCCATAATTTTAGTGTATTATGCAATCTAATTGCATAATATGAGAACTAATGTATATAAAGAAAAAATACTAAACTTATTCCAAGATACACACTTGTTGGGTACTGTTGACATTCACAAATCAATACCTGAAGCTGACTATTCAACTATATACAGAAATGTTGAACATTTACTTGAAGAAAATAAAATAAAAAAAGTGTTGGTTGATACTAAAACAGTTGTATACGAATTGGTTCATGGAAACGAGCACGATCATTTTATATGTGATGACTGTGGAGATGTTGAAGAAATAGAAGTATCAAGAAAAAAACTTGGTATTTCGCTTCTTATTACAGATGTAACCATAAGGGGTTTATGTTCTAACTGTACAGAAGCATGAGAATAGCAATTATTGGCAAAGGAGGGAGTGGAAAATCGTCGATATCTTGGTTGTTGTCGAAATATTTTTCTGCGACTAAAAAAGTTCTATCTATTGACGCAGATTATAATATGGATTTGATGCACAACCTTGATGTGTCAGAGGACACTATTACTTTTTTAAAAAATTCGGAAAAAGATATATACGATACCTTCAATCTTCCTATTACAGAAAATGCTTTCAAAATAACTGATAATTTTAAAGATGAAATATTCAGTATTTTTCCAGATGATGAGTTTGCAAAAAAATACTCAATTCAGGCAGATAAAAATTTAAAACTGATGGTTTTGGGTGATCACGACAAAGAGACAATGTATAGTGGTAGATGTAGTCATTCTTATGCAAAGTCTATAAAATTCTATTTACCTTATTTAAAAACAAAAGATGATCAGATTGTTATTGTCGATTCTGTTGCGGGAACTGACATGGTAAATTATGGTCTGTATTTGGGTGTTGATGCAATCTTTTGTGTTGTTGAAGATACAAAAAATAGTGTAATGGTTATGAATAGTGCTAAGAAAATTGCAGAGGAGTACGGAATTCCTGTTTATACATTACTAAACAAAAGTAATGATAAGCAAACTAAATACATAAATGAAGATGATATTGTTGCAAAATTTTATTTTGATCATGCCTTTGCTGATTATGAATTTGAAAATATTTCTGAAAATAATTTAAAAGCTTGCAAGAATGTTGAATTATTTTTAGATGACAAGAGACAACAAAATAATATTTCTAGATTAGAAAAATGGAAAGAAAAAAATAAGAATTACAATTTATAGTATTGGTGTTCGACAATTTATCTTAAATCAAATTATTTAAGATAAATTGCTGACCACTAACCGAAAACGATTGCTTCTGGTCAGGGAAGTAGTTCTTTAAAATAAAACAAGGAATAAATTATGTGTATAGTATGTGATTCAAAAAAACGTCTTTTGATGGTGTGTGATTGTTTGGATGAGGTTGGTCAATCTGACCTGTCTCTCAAGTTCCAAGCTTTTATTGATATCGTCCGTGGACGTGTCTACGATGATGAAAACAAAGATCGAAATTGTGCTATGAAGGCAAAGATGCTTGATATGGCGACTTCTTTTGCTGAAGGGTATATGCCGATATCAAAGTCAGAATTTTTAGCAAAGATTAATGCTTTCAATCTACCAAATGATTCATCTTTTTCTTTACGGAAGTCGATGAGAACAGCTATGATTGAACTGTTTGATGTCTACGAAAATCGTTTACCTTGGGCACTCTATGGTGGATATATGTTCATGGTCACGAGGCCAAATGTTCATGTCGCTGAACGGCTTCCTGATTTGAAGTCTCTATTGCCTGACGATTTGCCTTGGGAATGTGTAGATGCTGTGTGGCACGGTTTTCCACCCGCTACCGCGCTATATATGCACATCCTGTCGGTGATCAATAAACGGACTCACACTGTACCTTTGCATGGTTGTGGGTGTAACCATTACTTACCACCAATTCAAGAGCCTGGTATAGCAAAAATGACAGTTGTTTATCCTGAACCTGCAGATATCGTTGAAGAAACAGAAGTACCATTATCTCATTGCTTAAACGCAATTGAAACTTTGGTTCGTGAGACTTTTGTCTTGTTTGGTGAGACCACAAAGTCAATTAATCACCACGCTTCTGTTTCGCCACCTGTGAAAAAGATAGATACTTCAATATATGCTTAAATCATCTTCAGACCCTCGTTTTGCTTCGGCAAATCGAGGGTCTTTTTTTTGATATAATAATTAAATTAGGACGTAACTAGAGCTAGATCTAGTTACGTTCGAATCCTAGACACCCAGCACGAGTCAACGCGTTATCGAGCGTGACCGAAGAGTTTAAAATATGATTTATAGTTTAATAAAAGAAAATAGTATTCCTTATTCAATATTATTTTCTTCTGTTGTTATTTCAATATCAATATTTTATAAATGGGATATTGATATGCTTGTTAGTATTTCAACTATAATTGGTTCACTTTCTATATTATTTGCAATATCAACTTATACTTATAATATTAAAAAAGATAAAAATGATCACTGTATGGATCAAATATCTTTTTTTAGAAAAAATATTATAACTGCATCTGATGGTTTCTTGCTCTATTTAAGAGATAAAAAAGGTAATAAAAGTTATAATCAGCCAAGAATTAGGTTTGAATCTTTAGATACTCTTGATTTTTTTAAAGATCAAAAGGAGGATGTCGAAGAACAATTGAAAAACTTTACATTGGTTACAGATATAAGTTTAGATAAAAACCAAGTAAGTATATTCAATTTACTGGAGGAATTAAGTATAAAAATTATTAGTAGAAATACTTTTGAAGATAAAAATCTACAATCCATAAAAGCTCCATTTATAGAGATAATAGAAAGTAATACAATGGCGCTAGTTATTTTAAGAAGATCAAATCCTAGCTCCTTCTCTAATACAATCGGTTTATATTTAAAATGGAAGAGTGATATAAAAAAAATTGATAATAATGAGATTATTGAAAATTTTAAGAAAGAATTGGATGAATTAAATAATTAAAATAATACTATGGGAATGTCACAAATCATGAATTACGACCAAAAGGAAAATAAAAAAAATAATATAATTAGTTACTTAACTGATTATATTTTAGGTTTTTTACTTTTACCGTTATCATATGTATTGTTTTTCGTTTCAGTTTCTCTTATTAAGGACCCACTTATTTTGAGTGATGGTTTAATTGCCCTCTACATATCTATATTGATTGCTATATACTACATTTTAAGCAAAAAAACTGTTTTAAAAATTAAAATAAATATTTTAAGTATTGGTCTATTTATTTTCGGGATATTTTCATTTGGATTGCTACACAATTTCCTTTAAAATAATCTTTTTGTCTCTCAATATTAATTTATTCTCAATCTCTCCTAACAACTCTCGTTTCTCTTCATTACTTCCTTCCTTCAAAACATGTTTTACATAACTCTTAATATCTAACTCTGAAACTTTAGTTTCTTTTTGTTTTGATCCTAAAAATTTTCTTTGAAATCTAGTGGCTCTGTTAAATTCAGCTTGGAATTTTTTTTGTACAGCTGCACCATTAATATTTAAATTATCTATTTGATCCATTAAGTCTTTAATTAATTGTTCTTCTCTGATATATCCACACTTACACATTCTGTCTTTAGATCTATTACATCCATAATAAACATATCTAACTGTATCTCCATTTTGCTGAATTAACACTTGAAACGCACACAAACGCAAAACCTGCGGTGTACAATAGTTTTGTTACAAACTAATCATAAACACCACAGGTTATGCATAATCATATTAAACAATCAGACAGAGTTTGTACAGAGCTTCTTTTGAAGAAAGAATACTCATATAAAAACATAGGAGAGGAACTAGGATTTCACAGAACAACAATACAAAGAGAAATAATTCGTAATGTTAGTAGTGACGAAATATACAGAGCAAGAATTGCACAAAAGAAAAGTAACGAAAGAAAGAGAAACTCAAAAATCAAATGTAGAATATTAGACAATGATGTTGGAATGCAGAAATTGGTTTTGAAATACATGAAAAAGGATTGGTCACCAGAACAGATACATGGAACATATGGAAATATTTCCCATATGACAATTTATCGATATTTAGATAGAAACAAAGAATTGAAAGTACATCTACGAAGACATGGTAGGAAACGTAGAAAGTACGGTACACGTTCTATACAATCACGATATCAGGCTTCTAAACGTAGTATTCATCAAAGATGTATAGATAAATCAATCATCGGACATTGGGAGGGTGATACTATCGTTGGAAAAGAAAGAAAACTTCGTATCATTACTCATCTAGATGTCGCTTCGGGATATTTAGTTGCGAAACTATCTGATGCCACAGCTGATGGTGTGTATGTTCACACAAAGAAGATAATTTCTAAACTTCCATGTCACACAATTACATATGACAACGGGAGTGAGTTCGCATTCCACAGAATGATTGAAAATGTTACTAATGCAAAAGTCTACTTTGCTGATCCAGGGAAACCAAATCAAAGAGGTGCTAACGAAAATGCAAATGGATTGCTTAGACAGTATTTTCCTAAAGGTTCATCATTTGCTAGAATATCAGACAGTGATGTTCAAAAGGCAGTGAGAAGAATTAACTCTCGACCTCGAAAACGTCTCAACTATTTAACACCCGAACAGGTATTTAAAAGTGTGCAATTGATGTGTTAATTTAAGCAAGTATCAATACTTGTGTTGTAATTAGTGGAAACACTAATGAGGATATTACTTTTTCTGATGTCTTAGAAAACATATATTTACTACTTAAGTATAGCACAAATAAGCCTAAAAATAAAGGTTTTTTATATTTATTTTTTAAATATAAAAGATATTTCTTCTCCGTAAGAAGGTATCAATATATTCTCCTTTTCGATTATTTTATTTTTATACTTTTTATCCAAAAAATCTTTTATTATCTCGTATGCGTTAGTTCTGTTAATTGCATTAGGGACACCTGCTTGTATAGACACTTTTGTGTTTTCTGGTATTAAATCAAAAATCTTTTCATAAAATAATTTAGTATTTTCAATTTCTTCTGACACAGGATTATCTGTAAGATCAAAAATTATATGGTCTATATTATTTAAATCACTTTTATTTTTTTTGAGAAATTTAATTACATCATAAAATTCCATTTCAACTTTTTCGTCTATCTTATTATTGTGAAAATATTTAAGGCAGCCGTTGTAAACATCTCTGTCTATATCTACGATTTTAATTTTTTCTATTTGAGGGTGTTTTTTAATAAGGTATTTCGATACAAACATATCACCACCACCAAGTATTAGTATGTTTTTATCTTCTTCCGTAACTCTTGAAGTCATAGCCTCGTCATATAAGAAGTTGTCTCTTTCTGATAATTGGATTACATCATCTATTATTAAGCATTTACCAAATTCTTTTGTTTCTAATATCTCTATTTTTTGGTATTTATTTTTTTTAGTATAAAAATTCTCTAATATCTCAACTTCCATATCTCTATCACTTGAAAAAATAGGTAGAATTTTTTTGTTGTGGTTATAACCTCTAAAAATATTTCTTTCTGTTAATTCTTCATGTTGAATTTTTGATATTATAAAATCTTTTATTTTTTTAGCATTTTTTTCTCCAGAACATGTAAAAATATCTATTGTACAGTAATTAAATTCTGGCCATGTATGAATTGATATGTGTGAGGCAGATAAAAGTAGAAATCCTGTAAGTCCGTGAGGTTTAAATTTTTTAAATTTTTTACTCAGTATTTTAATATCACTAATATTTGCGGAACCTACTAATATTTCCTTAATTTTTTTTAAGTTATTTATTTGTTGAGGGTCACAACCTTTTAGTTCTAATAGATTATGTATTCCATTTGGTTTAGTATTCTCCATTTTTCATCATCCTACCACGTGTAAATTATTATGGTAGTATTGTATTTAATATTAAAAAGCTGATAAATAAAATAAAATTCTTAGTTAGACTTTTTTTTACCAAGTACTACTTAGTTGGGTTTTTAAAAAATGGCATTAATTTTTATTCAGGAAAAGATTTATTTGGAGATAAAAATGTTAATAGAATTGTAAATAAGAAAAAAAAAGATATATCATTCTATTATTTTTCTGGTGGGACAACCGGTCATCCTAAAAAAATACCATTATCAAAAAAAGAGATTAGTAAAAGATCTGATTATAGATCTGATTGTTATAAAAATATCGGTGTTAATAAAAATAGTAAGGTAGCCATACTCCTTCCTTTTGGTCCTTGGGTGGCTGGTCCTTCAGTATATGAAGCATTGAAGAAAATTAATTGTACAATTTTCCCAATTGGGTTGCTTAAAGATGAAAATGAAATAGTTTCTCTTTTTTCTATAATTAAAAAACACAAAATAGATACTCTAATTACAATTCCTAGTTTCATGGACTCACTATTATTTTTTCAAGACAAAAACAATGTAAAAGTTAGTTTAAAAAGAGTTGTAACTTCGGGAGAATTTTTATCTGATAATTTGAGAGATAGAATTCTAAAAAAAATAAATGCTCATTCCTATTCTACTTATGCATCTTCAGAAACATTTATTGGCTATAAATGTGAATATGCTGAAGGTTATCATTATGATAAAGAACACGTAGCTATCTCTGTTAAAGAAAATAAATTATTATTTACTGTATATGATTCTGATTTAGTTCCTATTTATAAATATTATCTTGGGGATAATGGTTATCTAGATAACTCTCAATGCTCTTGTGGATCTAAATTGCCAAGAGTTTTTCTAACGGGTAGAGATAAAAACATTTTTAATCTGTCAGGTGCTGTTACTGTGTATCCATTTCAAATTAAAGAGTGTCTAGATAAAACTAACCTAAAAATTAAAGAATGTAATTTAACTATTAGTGATTCAAAGCCTGGTATAGATAAAATTATTTTTAATGTTGGTCTAGAGAAAATAGCCAGCGAAAAAGATTTGGATTATTTGGAAAAAGAGCTAGAGAATTTATCTTTAGATTTTTCTGATGTTTATAATCAAAAGTTAGTAGATATAGAAATCAAACAATTTATCTCTGAACATCTTGGTAATAAAATGATTCTTAATGTTTTTGATGAAAGGGAATATGAAAAATAAAGATCTAAATAAATTAATAAAAAAAATAAAACAAAATGTTTTTTATAATAAAAAATATAGTGGGGTTAATATTTCTAGTTTAGATGAAGCACCTTTTATTGATTCAGATGATATACAAGATATTTATTCTCATTCTAGAAGAGGTGGAAGCACGGTCTTTTTTACTAGTGGAACAACAGACGATCCAAAGTCTATATATTATGGAGATGGTGATATAGATTACATGACTAGTTATATAAAATGGTTTTGTGATACTGAAGGTGCAAATAAAAAGGAAGTCGTATTGGTCTTAATGGACCAAGCTTTTTGGGGTGTTGGTTATATGACTGGTCTAGGCCATATAGAAGCGGGAAACACTGTTATACCAGTTGATAATGATTTATCACCACAAAAAATCAAAGAAATTATTGATGCTGTTAAACCGACGGTTATATCATCTCTACCATCTGTGTTATTAGAAATAAAAGATTATATTGATGACTACAAATTTAAAATAATAGAAACTACTGGAGAAATTTTATCTAAAGAAGACAGGAAAGAGATAGAGATTAAATATGGTGGTGAAGTTTTTGATGCGTATGGTTTAACGGAAGCTATTATTGGAATTGAGTGTAAAAAACATGATGGTTATCATTATGACCAAGAAAAAGTTTATTTAGAAATAGTTGACCCAGCAACAAAAGACAAAAAACAAGATGGAGAGTGGGGTGAACTTGTTGTTACTACTATAAATTACAAAGAAGAATCTACTCTAGTAGTTAGATATCTTACTGGTGATAAGTGTAAATTATCAAAAGAGAAGTGTGGTTGCGGTTTAAAACACCCCAAGGTTTGGATTGAAGATAGGGTTAATCCAACAATTAAATTGCACGAAGGTTATAAAATGGAGATTAATGAGATAGAAAATATTCTTAAAAAATCTTTAAATAAGGAATTTGAGTCAGATGTTTCAGTAGAAAAAGTGAGCGAATCAAAATACTTACTTATCATTAAAACTAATGTTAATATAACTGAAAAGGAGAGAGAAAATATAACAGATAATTTTGTTAAATATAGTTACGAACTTATGCACATGATAAGAAATAAAAAACTCTCTTTTAAATTTATTTATGAACAAGATTAACTTTTTATGGAGAGAAAATTATATAGATTATCTTTGGGCTACAGAAACAACTGGTAAGCATTATTTTTTTCATAGTGGCTATTTAGTTTATCGAGATGGGGTTCTTTCTGCATATGCAACCGACAAAGAACTAAAAGAAGCTCTTTTACTTACAAAACATTTAGTTGATAGTCCAGAAAGACTATTAGAAATAGAAGATAAATTTATCGAAGTTAAAAAACAAATAGATTCTTTTCATAATTTTTTTAAAAAGATAGATCTAAAAAAAGTTAATAAAAAAGATCTGTATAAGTTATATGAAGATATAATAAGAGTCTACGGAGAATATATTGAAGCTTATCGTTTTACTGAACCTCATTTAGTTGACCATATAGAAACTAAAGTTAAAAAAATAGTTTCAGGTGTTAAATCTAATAAAAATAAGGATACATTACTTTCAGAATTATTGTCTGACAAAGCTAAGTTAAAAAAATATAATATTGAAAAACATGAAGATATTTTTAATCTTATTCATAGTGTTTCAGAGGTTAGATTTAAAGCTAAACAAATCGCTGATGATTTAGCAGAAGATGTAGAAGAAATATTATTTGAAACAGCTAGAAGAACTAATTATGCTGCATCCCAAATATCTAATTTAAGCCTAAGAGAAATCAAGGGGTTGATTTTAGATAACAAAAAAATAAATACATATAAACCTAATATGAGATCTAAGAAATTTGGTGTCTCTGTTGAGGTTAAAAATAATAAATCAAAAGTTTCTATACTAGATGACTCACAAATAAAAAAGATAGAAGATCAAGATAAAAGACATAATAATGAAAAAACTCTAAGAGGAGATAGTGTTTATCATGGTTGTGTAGAAGGTATAACTAGAATAGTCCCTAAATTATTTAGCGAGAAGAATTATGAGAAATATTTATCTAGTTTAAAGAGGGGAGATATTATTGTTGCACCAATGACTTCACCTAGTTTAACTATTGGTTTTTCAAAAGTATCTGGTGTTATAACAGATGAAGGTGGTCTAATGTCTCATGCTGCTCTTGTTAGTAGAGAGAAAAAAGTTCCTTGTATAGTCGGTACAAAAAATGCTACTAGAATTTTAAAAGAAGGGGATAAAATAATTTTAGATGCCGATAATGGAATAATTAAAAAAATTAAATAGTTTTATGAAGATACATCATTTAAATAAAAATAATAAAAAAAATCCTATTAAAGATATTGGCGGTAAATGTGCACCATTTATTGAGTTATCTAAAAATAAAATTTCTATTCCTGATAGTTATGCCATAGAAGATAGCTTTTTTGTTGAATATTTAGAATCTATAGATTTTTGGAAAGAAATAGATATAAAAAAGATTCATAAAAAAAATGGTCAATTATTTAAGTTATTAGATAAGGCTAAAAAAATTATATTGGAAGGTAAGATGCCTGATTCTTTATCGAGTGAATTATTGAAAATTTCTAAAAAAAATAAATCATGGGCAGTTAGATCTTCAGCTAATATTGAAGATGCAAAAAATAAATCATGGGCTGGAGGTTTTGAAAGCTATATTGGTATCAATAAAAAAGATTTAGAAAAATATATTAAATTAGTTTGGGCCTCTGTATTTACCAAAAGAGTTGTAAGTTATCTAAATAAACCAGAAGATATAAAGAAAATTAAAATGGCCATCTTGTTGCAAGAGGCAATAAATCCAGATGTTTCAGGCGTTGCTTTTAGTCGTGTTGAATCTGAAGATGGTGATTATGATGAGATATTAATTGAAGCTGTACACGGCGTTGGTGAATTTTTAGTTCAAGGAGAAGTAACTCCTGATAGGTATATAGTTGAGAGAGAAGAATGTGTAATTTTAGAAGTTGATTTTAATTTACAAAGAGAAAAATTAACTTTTTCTAATAAAGAAAAATTAGCAAAAATTTCTAATAATAAGTTTCAGAAACAAAAATTAAATGGAGATCAAATAATTGAATTATCAAATACAATTAAAAAAATTGAAAATATATACAAGGATCCTAGAGATATAGAGTGGTGTATTAAAAATAATAAAATCTATATTCTACAATCTAGACCTATTACCACTTAAATAAAAATGAACAAATTTGAAAACATAACGGAATTAATAGTTAGGATTATTATTAAAAGAGGTAATAATGTTCTGCTTTGTAAAAATAAAGAACACGAGCACTATTTCTTGACTGGTGGACATGTTGAATTTGGTGATTCTTTAGAGCAAACTATTTACAAAGAAATGAATGAAGAGTTAGGTTTGTTAGAGTCTGATATAACAAAAATTTCGTTTAATAATTATCTTGAAGGTTCTTATTTAAATAAAGAAGAAAAACATTGTGAATTAAATATGATTTTTAATGTAGAAATCAAAGATGATATTGAGATAAAATCTCAAGAAGATCATATTGATTTTGAGTGGGTTAACTTAGATAAAATATCAGAAGTTAATTTATTACCAGATGGAATTAAAGAATTTTTAAATGCCTAAAAATAGATCAGCAGGAATAGTTATAAAAGATAATAAGATACTTCTAATGCATCGTATTAAAGATGATGAAGAATATTATGTATTTCCAGGTGGTGGACAGGAAGAAGGAGAAAATGTAGACGAAACTGCTATAAGAGAAATCAAAGAAGAAACTACTATTGATGTAGACATAGACAGATTGCTTTATAAAATAACTTGGGATGATGGTGGAGTAAATTTTTTCTATCTTTGTAAATATGTATCTGGTGAGCCAGAACTTGATGAAAATTCAGAAGAATATATCAAGATGCAGGAAGACAAAAATAATTTGTATAAACCAATGTGGGTGGATATAGATAAAATTTCAGAACTAATTTTATATCAACTTGAAATTAGAGATTTATTAGTCAAAGAGTTGAAAGAAGGCTTTAATAGTGATAAACAAGAATTTTTTCTGAAATTAGCAGAGAGGAGGCAAGTTTAATTACCGTGTCGCATTTGTCGTATTTTATAGTGACCGAGACGCGTCAGTTCTAGATCAAAATTTGTCTTATAAGGGTCTTATGGTTCTTGATGGGGAATAGTTCTTAACCCAGATGGCCAGCTAACTCAATACAAGTCAAAAACATTCTAGAGGTGGGGTGTTTTTTTGTTTAGAAAAGTTATAATATTTTTTATATGAAAATAGGTTTTATAGGACAGGGTTGGATAGGAAAACATTATGCGGATGATTTTGAGAAGAGACAATATGATATTGTTCGGTATTCTATTGATTATGAGTATATAGAAAATAAAGAAAAAATTTCTGAATGTGATATTGTTTTTATAGCTGTACCTACGCCAACAACTCCAGAAGGTTTTGATGATTCGATTGTTAGAGAGGTGATAAAATTAGTTGGTGATGACATGATTGCAGTCATAAAATCAACTATTATTCCAGGTGCAACTGAATCTATTCAGAAAGAGAATCCAGGTATTTTTGTAATGCACAGTCCTGAATTTTTACGTGAAGCAAGTGCTGCTCAGGACGCAGCAAATCCAGATAGAAATGTAGTTGGTATTCCAGAATATAATAAAGTTTATAGAGAAAAAGCACAAAGAGTTATTGATGTTTTGCCTAATGCTCCTTATGAAAAAATTATGCTATCTAAAGATGCAGAGCTTGTAAAATATGCAGGTAATTGTTTTTTGTTTATGAAAGTTATATATACAAATATCCTTTATGATCTTGTTGAGAAAAAAGGTGGTAATTGGGATGACATCAAAAATACTTTTATTGCAGATCCTAGGATTGGTAATAGTCATACCGACCCCGTACATAAAAAAGGTAGAGGAGCAGGTGGACACTGTTTTATAAAAGATTTTGAAGCCTTTCGCGAATTTTATTCAAATGCTGTAGGTAACACGTATGGAGACAGAATACTCGAAGCAATGAAAGATGAAAACATTAGATTACTTTTAGATTCAGCAAAAGATATGGATTTACTAAAAGGTGTCTACGGTGATAATTATAATAATTCTAAAAAATAATTTATGTATTACGTCTACTTACTAGAGTGCTCTGATCAAAGTATTTATACTGGAATAACTACTGACATAGATCGCCGATTAAAAGAACACCAAGAAGCGAAAACAGGTAAGGGTGCTAATTACACTTCTGCAAAAGGTGCTGTAAAAATTGTCTATTCAGAAGAACATCCTGATCGTAGTAGTGCCACAAAACGTGAAGCAGAGATTAAAAAAATGTCTCGACAGGAAAAACTAGAATTAATTGCTGTGTCCTTGTTTTAGTGTGAGTTTTTAACATTGCTTATAACCTTAATGTGATGTATGGTAGACACCTATATGTCAAGAAACGCAGGAGTAGTAACATTCGATGATGTGTCATATCAGTATGATGCAAACAAACCAATTCTAGTTGATGCTAGTTTTTCTATTCGTCGTGGAGCAAAACTTACCCTAATGGGACAAAACGGCGCAGGAAAAAGTACACTCTTTAATTTAATAATGGGAAATTATGAAGCTGATGAAGGTCAGGTCAACATAATGAATAATATTTCCATCGCTATTTCAAAACAGGTGATTCCTCGTGATGAATTAGAACTAACTGTTCGTGACTTCTTTCAAAAATGTTTTACCGAAACAATTTATGCAATTGACCCAAAAATTGATGAAGTTTTAGAAGTTGTAAACATGCAACCAAAAGATGAAGAAATGAAAAAAGAATTTAAAGAGAGAACAGTAGGTAGTTTCTCTGGCGGACAACAAGCTCGTCTTTTACTCGCTTCTGCACTGATTCAAAATCCTGATGTATTGCTATTAGATGAACCTACAAACAATCTAGATAAAGAGGGAATCGCACACCTTACTCACTTCCTAAAAGAATATAATAAAACAGTTGTGGTTATTTCCCATGATGCTGATTTCTTGAATGCCTTTACACATGGGGTTCTATATTTAAATGTTCAAACAAAAGCAGTTGAAAAATACGATGGTAACTATTTCGATGTGGTAAAGGAAATTACTGCACAGGTTGAAAAAGAGAAAAGAAAGAATGCTCAATTAGAGAAAGAGATCCAGGAGAACAAAGATAAAGCTAACTTTTTCGCTAAGAAGGGAGGAAACATGAGAATGGTTGCAAAAAGAATGCGTAACAAGGTTGAAGAATATGAGGAAAATAAAGTAGACGTTCGTCGTGAAGATAGAACCATTAGACCTTTTGATATTGAACCACATGATGGGATTCCTATGGACGTTCTAAAACTTTCTTCTTATAAAGTAATAGTTGATCATAAGCCAAAAGATGTGAAGTGCGATATTACACTTACTCGTGGTCAACATCTACAAATTATTGGTCCCAACGGAATTGGAAAGACAACTCTTCTTGAATCACTTGCTTCAGGTCATGCAGAAGGAGAAACAATTGCTGATGGAGTAAAGATTGGTTATTACAGACAAGACTTTTCAAACCTAGATTTTGATCAGTCAGTTTTTGATTGTTTGATGTCTGCTACAGACGGTAGAAACCCAGAGGAAATGCGCTCAGGTGCAGCAGGTTTCTTGATCGATGGAGAACTTATTAGATCAAAAATTGGTGAACTTTCAGAAGGTCAGAAAGCACTAGTGGCTTTTGCGCGTTTGATGTTTATGAAGCCTGGTATTTTAATTCTAGACGAACCTACAAACCATGTTAATTTCCGTCATATTCCTGTTATAGCTAAGGCACTCAACGACTTTAAAGGAACTATGGTCCTTGTTTCCCATGTTCCAGATTTTACAGATCAAATTAGAATAGATGATAGATTAGATTTAGGGAAGAGTATAAAATAAAAGTTATCCATATTTAGATGAGAAAATACTGTTTACAAGGTATACCCCACTAGGGTATACTATTTTTAATGTCGAAATTAGAAAAACAAAAAATTAATAATAGATTAAAGAGAATAGAAGGACAAATAAGAGGTATTCAAAAAATGGTCGAAGAAGATCAGTATTGTATTGATGTAATTACACAATCATCTGCAATTAGAAATGCTCTTAAAGGTCTTGAAGATGTTTTATTGGAAGGTCATTTATCAACTTGTGTTGTTAATCAAATAAAAGGCGGTAAGCAAAAAAAAGCAGTTGATGAGATTTTAAAAGTTTATAAATTAAAAAAGTAAAATGAATGATTCAAACAAAAATTTAATATTTGTTGTGGTGTTTCTTGTTTTAGGATTCCTATTTATGAATAATGTTGCACATATGGGATTTCATGTAGGACATGTGCACGATGAACATGAAGAGTTTGGAATGATGGGTATGACAGATGATCACGACGACGATGACGATCATCATGGTGATATTGACGACGATCATGTTGAAGATTATGAGATTTATCCTGGGGATGTCGCAGAGAAAATCAAGAATAACGAAGATATTATTTTACTAGACGTTAGAACTCCAGAGGAGTATGCAGAAATTCATTTAGAAAATGCGCTCCTATTACCTGTGGGTGAATTATCAGCAAATACATTAACAGATATTGGTTTAGGTAATGATTCAAAAGATAAAGAAATTATTATTTATTGTCGTAGCGGAGCAAGAAGTAAACAAGCTTATGACATTATGGAATCTCTTGGTTACACAAATATAAAGAGTGTTTCCGGAGGTATGGTTCATTGGCAAGAAGATAATTATCCTTTTACTGAGTCTGGAGAATATGATGCTGAAGAAATTACAAATATTGGTATGGATGGAGGTGCAGAGATATCATTTGATAAAACATCATATGATTTTGGAGATGTTCCTCAATCACAAGGAATTATCAGTACAACTTTTGAAGTTGAAAATACTGGTGATTCTGTTCTTGAAATAGGAACGTTATCAACTAGTTGTGGATGTACTACAGCAGAAATTTCAGAGAAAAGTATTAATCCAGGTGAATCAGTAGAACTGACTGTATATTTTGATCCAGATTTTCACGAAGAACCTGCAGATAAAATTACTAGAACAGTATTTATTCCAACAAATGATCCAAACAATATAGAAGCAGAGGTAAAAATAATGGTGGATATTTTAGAAGGTAAGTAATCTAAAATTATTTTATTAAAAGTTAACAAATATAATTATGAATAAAGGTGCCGTATTAATATTAAGTGTAGCCGTTTTAATTGGAGGAGGTTTAGTTGTTTTTTCAGGTAACCAAGAAAAGATTGAAAAAGTTCAAAGCTTATCAACCTTATCATCCGATAAAGAAATATATGATTTTGGAGAGATAGATATTTTTGGGGGAACGGTTGAGACAGAATTTGCTTTAACAAATGAAGGTTCTGAAGATGTTGTTATTACAAGCGGAACAACTAGTTGTGGTTGTACAAATGCTGAAATAGGAGGGATTGCATTTGGTATGCATCAAAACATGAGTAGAGAATTTACAATCCCAGCTGGGGAAACTAAAAATCTAAAAGTAATTTATGATCCAATGGCACACGGTCCATCAGGAGTAGGACTTGCACAAAGATCAGTATTTTTAGAAACTAATTCATCAGCAACTCCAGAATTAGAAGTTCGCATAAAGGCGATGGTAACTAACTCAAATTAATCATGGAAATTATTTTCGGAGCGTCAATAATCGCAGCTTTCTTGGCAGGTATAGTTGCTCTGTTTGCTCCTTGCTGTATTACAGTTTTACTACCCGCCTACATTGCTTCAGCTTTTCGAGAGAGAAAAGACATGCTGAAAATGACATTTATATTTTTTGCTGGTCTTTCAACTGTCCTAATACCGATCGGACTAGGTGCAGCAGGACTCGCACAATTTTTTCAATCTTTTCACAAGCAACTTTGGGTATTTGGGGGATTGTTTATGATAGTTCTGGCGGTAATGGCAATTAGAGGAAAGGGGATTTCGTTACCTTTTTCAGGCAAGCTAAAAGATAAATTAAAAATTGATTCTAAAAATCATTCTAAGTCAGTTTATTTTCTAGGGGTTCTTTCTGGGGCCGCTACTTCTTGCTGCGCTCCGGTTCTAGCTGGTGCTATGACATTGGCAGTACTGTCAGGCGGATTTTGGAAAGCAATAATTGTGACTTTTGCCTATGTATTCGGAATGATATTCCCACTATTTTTAACAGCGTATTTCTACGATAAATATAAATTTGATCAATCAAAATTTGTTAAAGGAAAAACTCTAAACTTTAATATTGGAGCTAAAAAAATCGCTGTTCATTCTACAAACTTATTATCTGGAATAATGTTTGCTTTTATTGGTGGGGCAATGTTTGTACTAGGAATTACTTCTAACGCATATTGGTCACCAGATCATCAGGCACAATTAGGTAAATCTCTTACTGCTTGGTCTATTGATATCTTTTCATTTTTGGAAGTTGTTCCAGATTTTGTTTGGGGGGTATTAATAATTGTATTGTTTAGCTTATTAACATTTAAGGTCTTCAAAAATAAATAAATTCATGAAAGATAAAAAACAAAAAAAAGAATTATTACAGTATTTAATTGCAGGAATTACAGTTGTTGTGTTTGGAATGTATTTTTTAAACACTCCGACACAGGTTCCAACAAATAATGAAGATATACAAAATAACACAAACAAAATAGTTGTTTCAGAGGGTGGAGTTGTTCTTCCGATTAGTTGGGATGATCTTGGTAAGCAAATGGTTGATGCTGGAGTTATAGATGATACAAAACTTATTTCTATTTATGAAACAAGAGGTGGTCTAAGTGGTGAGGATTTAGAGCTTCTTTATTCCGAATCTAATGAAAATATAGTAATAAATAAAGATAATGCTAATTATGTATTAAATATGCTGTGGGCGTTTGGATTATCTAATAAAAATGACATTCTTGAAAATGGAGAAATGACAGATCCAAAATATGGTGGTGCTGGAAATTTTGCTTCAACAGGTGGATGGACTCTTGCAAAAGGTGATGTTATGGATCACTACAGTCATCATGAGTTTGTAACTTTAACCGAAGATCAGCAGAAAATAGTTGATGATATTTCTAGAAATATTTACCGACCATGTTGTGGTAACTCTACTCATTTTCCTGACTGTAATCATGGTATGGCAATGCTTGGTCTATTAGAATTATTAGCGAAAGAGAATTTATCAGAAGCGGAAATATACGACATCGCCTTGGAGGTAAATAGTCTTTGGTTTCCAAGTACTTATGATACAATTGAACTATATTTTAGCGAACGAGGAGTAGAGTGGGAAGATGTTGATGCAAAAGAAATTTTAGGAAAAGAATATTCAAGTGGCTCAGGATTTAAAAATATTTTGAGTCAGGTTGAAACAAGTAGTAAAAGTGGAGTAAGTTGTGGAGTTTAATAAAATAATAAAATAAATTATGGATTGTTGTAACCACGAAAAAAAAGAAAACATGAATAATAAGGAAAATCATCACGAGCACGAGAATGGTCACGACCATTCCAATTCCTGCGGTATGGATGATGATTCTGCAAAAAACTATTTGAAAAGATTTTGGATTGTTACCGCTTTGCTTATTCCTCTTGTTTTAACTAACGAAAAAATTTCTGGTATTTTAGGCGTGTCTTTCTTTGATTTAAGTAAGTGGATTCAATTTATTATATCTACGATTATTTTTGGATTTGCTTTGGTCTTTTTTCAGCATGCATGGCATGAAATAAAAATGAAAGCATATGGGATGATGACCTTGGTTTCAATGGCTGTCTTAGCAGGGTATTCATTTTCAGTCGCTTCAACTTTTCTAGCTTCGTTAGATGTACAATTCTATTTAGAAATATCAACTTTGATTTGGGTTTTATTGTTTGGACACTATTTGGAAGCAAAATCAAGCTCAGCAGCTGGGAATGCACTTCAAGAGGTTGCAAAACTTTTACCAAAAAAAGCTCATAAACTTGTAGATGGAGAAGAGGAGGATGTTGAAATTACTGAACTTGAAGAAGATGATCTTGTAATTATTAAACCAGGTGAAAAAGTTCCAGCTGATGGCGTGGTAGTAAAAGGAAGTTCAAATGTTGATGAATCACTCATTAGTGGTGAATCAAAACCAGTTGAAAAAAAAGAAGATATGAAAGTAGTTGCAGGTTCAATTTGTTTAGATGGATCACTTACAGTAAAACTATCTGACGTTGGAGAGAATTCAACAGTAGGTCAGATTCAGAAACTTATAGAAGATGCTGGAAAAACAAAGCCACGTTCACAAAAAATTGCAGATAAGGCAGCAGCACTTTTGACATTCGTTGCAGCAGTTACCGCCTTATTAACTTTGGTGGTTTGGACTCTTATTATAGGCCAACCTTTTGTGTTTGCTATGACTTTGTCTATTACTGTTCTTGTAATAGCTTGCCCTCATGCTCTTGGTCTTGCAATACCTACTGTGACAACTATCACTACTTCTATAGCTGTTAAAAATGGTTTCTTTATCAAGGATTTAGGTAAAATTGAAACTATTCGAAAAGTTGATTATGTTGTTTTTGATAAAACAGGTACCTTAACAAAAGGAAAATTTGGTGTAACAAAAATAGTCTCAGTAAAAGAATCTAGTGAAGATAAGATATTGCAGATTGCTGCGTCCTTAGAAAAACAATCATCACATATTATTGGTAATTCAATTTTGGATTACGCAAAAAAACAAGATACTGAATTATCTGAAATTTCTGATTTTAAAAATATTGCAGGTCAGGGAATAAAGGCAAAAATTCAAGATGAAGAATATTTTGTTGGAAACGAAAGATTAATTGAAAGTTTAGGTTTTGACTATGAGTTGAAAGAAGATATATCTGGCACCGTAGTCTTTGTTGCTAATAAAAAAGAACTATTAGGATATATAATTCTATCTGATGAAATAAAAGATGAATCATATGAGACTGTTAAAAAATTACATGAAATGGGTGTTAAGGTCGCCATGCTAACAGGAGATAATGAACAAGTTGCAAGCACGGTTTCAAAAGAATTAGGAATTGATACATATTTCGCAGATGTATTACCTGAAGATAAATATAGACATATAAAAGAACTTCAAGAAAAAGGTAATATAGTATTAATGGTGGGAGACGGAGTAAATGATGCTCCAGCATTAACGCAGGCGGATGCAGGTATAGCTATTGGAGCAGGAACAGATGTTGCTGTCGAATCGGGAGATGTTGTATTAACAAAAAATAATCCTGTTGATATTATAAAGCTTATTGTCCTTTCAAAGAAAGTTTATTCAAAAATGATTCAAAATTTAATTTGGGCACTTGGCTATAACGTAATAGCCATTCCTGCTGCAGCTGGAGTTTTTGCCTTTTGGGGATTCATCTTAAGACCAGAAATCGGTGCTCTTATTATGAGTCTCTCTACGGTGATTGTAGTCATTAATGCTATGATGTTGAAGAGAATTAATCTAAAAAATAATTAAAAATATGAAAACAAATAATATAAATATATCAATAATAATCGTAACTCTACTAATTGGAGGAGTCGGTGGTTATCTACTTAATAATAATTCTAACTATCCTGTAAGACCGATGAATGAAGTTATGCCAGAAGTAAGTCAAATGCCAGGTGGTCCAATGATGGGAACAGACAATGGTATGGGACATATGGGTATGACAGTTTCAAGTGAACGTGAATTTATTGAAGGGATGATTCCTCATCATCAAGAAGCTATTGATACTGCAGGTGAAGTCCTAGAGAGAGGAGGTACTACACCTGAAATGGTGGAGTTAGCAGAAAATATTATTATTGCGCAAAAAAGAGAGATAGAAAATATGAAGGATTGGTATGAAGCGTGGTACGGAGTTTCTTATCAAGACACTGACGACTATGATCCAATGATGCGTGATTTATCTAACCTAAGTGGGGCAGAAATTGATCGAACTTTTCTAGAGGACATGATAATGCACCATATGGGGGCAATAATGATGGCTCGAAGTGTTCAACCTTATGTGGAGCACCAAGAAATGGAGGATCTAACAAAAGCAGTAGTTGATACACAATCAAAAGAAATACAGCAAATGAGAAATATTTTAAGTAGTCTTTAGTTTCTATTTAAAAAATACATAATTTCTGATCTTATTGGTATACTTTTAGTATGAAAAAAATGCTTAATATGTTTTTTGTTACCCTCGGTGTTATATTTTTTATTATCATTCTCTTTGGTATATATTTCTATATAACTGATCCTCTAAACCTAAAACCATTAATTTTTGATACAGAAGTAACTGAATCAGAGGTTGGCGGTGATACAGATAGAAACCCAGCATTAAATGAAAGTCAGGAAGCAGCATTGAAAACTTTTGGTATTGATCCAGCTAGTGTCCCTAGTGAAATATCTCCAGAGCAAGAAGTTTGTTTTGAAGAAAAACTTGGTAAAGAACGTGTAGCAGAAATTAAAGCAGGTGGCACTCCGACTGCTACTGAATATTTTAAGGCGAGAGACTGTATTTAATTTTTTGAATAGACCTTAATTTGTTAGTATATAAATAGGTGACTATAAATTTAAATTACTAGCTAAATTAAAAAAATAAATTATGAAAAACTTAATTAAAGTTAATCTAAGTTTGATTGTACTATCTATATTAGTATTGGCACCAAATGTTACTAATGCACAATTTGACTATGGTTTAGATGGTGAAGCGTCAGGAATAGTTGAAGGAACAATTAACTCAAGTACAACTGAAACTGATATTAATTCAGAAACAGACGTTAATGTGGATACTGACACTGGTGTAGATGTTAATTTAGAAAATGATTCTAATACTGAAAACCAGGCTAGATCAAATTCAAATGCATCACTAAAAGTTAATGCAAATGGAATTACAATAACATCATCTTCACAGGTTAATTCAGAAGCTGACTTGGACGTATTTAGTTCAAATGCATCAACGAACGAAGAATCAGTTGCAGAAGTAAATATTAATTCAGACAATGATGGTGAGTCACAAGTTGAAGTTTCTTATGAACACCCTGGAAAATTTCTAGGTTTTATTCCATTTACTGTTAAATCAACAGCTGTCGTAAAGACAAAAGCAAATGGAGAAACAGAAGTTAAAACTAGAAAACCTTGGTATTCTTTTTTGATTACTAGCGAAAATAAAGCTAGAGCGGATATAGAATCAAGGATTAAAAATAATTCTACTGTAAAATCTAATGCAAAAGTAAATGCTTCAGCAGAAGCAAGAGCAAAAGTCGCAGAAGCAGTTGTCGCAGAAGTTGCAGCTAGCGCAAAAGCCAGATCAGAAGCTTCAATAAATTATTAATAGTTAAACAAAAAAATGTTAGATTGGTCAATCATTTTTTTGATTCTTACTATCGTCTCTGGCGCACTTGGTTTCAGAGGGGTTGCGGGCACATCAAAATCAATAGCGAAAGTTTAATTTGTTATATTCCTAATTCTATTTATTATAGATTTAATATTTTAGTAATATAAATATTAAATTAAAAAACATGGAGTGAAACTCTGTGTTTTTTTAATTATTGATTTTATGGTTGAAAAAAATAAAATTTGCCACACATCCTCAATTTGGTATTCTATACACGTAGAGGAATTTATTAACTAACTTTATAATATTTATGGAAAAGAAAAAAATTTCAATAGCGATTGTTTTAGCTGCGTTAATTGTAGGTGCAGCATTATTTTATACATCTAATAAAGAAGACACAAATAATTCTGGTTCAGCTAGTAATCAAGTTGCGACTTTTGAAAGTAATCAGATTATCGCCACTGTTAATGGTGGTCAAATATTAGGATCTGATTTCGAAAGAATTTATGTTCAGGCTTTGGCTCAGCAAGGTATTGATCCAACAACTGTTGATGAACAGATGAAAGGTCAAATTACTTCACAAGTGATTGATATGCTTATCGCTCAAAACCTTCTAGAGAATGAGGCAGAAATGTCAGATATTGTTATTACAGAAGAAGAAGTTAACCAGCAAATTGAATCAATCAAGAATCAATTTCCTTCAGAAGAAAATTTCCAAGAAGCGCTTTCTGAACAAGGTATAACAGAAGAAGAGTTAAGAGCGGAAATTTCTGAAGAAATGATAATTGAACCTTACCTAGAACAAGAATTAAATCTTTCTAGTGTAACTGTAACGGAAGAAGAGGTTAATCAATTATACGAAGAAGTGGTAGCAGCTTCTGGTGAAGCTGCAGTTTCTCTTGAAGAAGTGTATGAGCAATTAGAATCAATGGCTATACAACAAAAAATACAAGGAATTGTTGCAGAGTTCGTAGAGACTCTTCGTAGTGAAGCAGAGATTGAAATATTAATCTAGAGTACTCCATAAAAAATATTTAACTTAAAAAGTCCATACCCTGGAAAGAGTATGGGCTTTTTGTTATAATTACCCTATATGAATATAAGCCATTGGATTTTTTCAACATTATCAATATTAATTGCAGCATATTTAATTCCGGGAGTTGCGACTACGATTCTAGGGGCAATAATATTTGCAGTAGTTTTAGGAGTTATAAATATGTTTATAAAGCCTATTATAACTATATTAACTTTACCGATAACAATAATTACATTAGGATTATTTTCTTTGGTAATTAATGCAGTATTAATTATGTTAGCTTCTCAAATAGTTCCAGAATTCTATGTTTCTGGCTTTTGGGCGGCCTTTTTCTTCTCAATAATTGTATCTCTAATAAATGCTTTATTTATTTCTAAAAAGTCTGAGGAAAAGATAAGTAAATAATCTTATTAGTACATAAAATAAAAGCTTTAATAAAGATTATTTTTAAGTTATACTAAATCTTAATGGAAAATAAAGATTCAAAAAATAGACAATTAGAAGAGCGTAATGACAGAATAAGAAAGATCGAGCTTATTAAAGAGCTTGGTCTTAGTCCTTATGCTGATAAGTTTGAAAGATCTCATTCATTAAATGAGGCAAGGGAATCTAACCTGGGAACAGAAGTAACTGTTGCTGGTAGAATTGTCCTTTCTCGTGATATGGGGAAATTAGGATTTTGTCAGATACAAGATCATACTGGAAAACTACAACTAGTTCTAAAAGTTGATGAGCTCGGAAAAGACGATCATAAAAACTTTTTCAAAATGATAAGTATTGGTGATTTTGTTGGTGTTAAAGGAGAAATGTTTGAAACACAAAAGGGAGAAATATCTGTCCTAGTTAAAGAATATACTTTCTTATCAAAAGCCTTAAGGTCTCTACCTGAAAAATGGCATGGATTAACTGATACTGAAACAAAATACAGAAAAAGATATTTAGACCTTATCTCAAACAGGGATACTTTTGATAGATTTAAATTCAAAAGTGACTTTATATGGGAGCTAAGAAAATTTTATAAAGAAAATGGTTTTGACGAAATCGATACTCCTGTTCTGGCTAATTCAGCGTCAGGTGCCTTAGCAAAACCTTTTAAAACACATTACAACTCTCTTGATTTGGATGTTTACTTACGTATTGCTCCAGAGATTTTTCTTAAGGAGGCTATTATTGGTGGTTTCGATAGAATTTTTGAAGTAGCTAGAGTGTTTAGAAATGAAGGAATGGATTCAAGCCACTTACAAGAGTTTACAATGATTGAACACTACTGTGCTTACTGGAATTTTGAAGACAATATGAATTTCACAGAAAAAATGATTTCTGAAGTTGTAGAAAAAGTAAAAGGGGATTTGAAAATTAAAACTTTCAATCGCGATGATGAGTTGATTGATGTTGATCTATCTACACCTTGGAGAAAAGTTTCTTTTAGAGAACTTTTGATAGATGACTGTGGCATTGATATTGATAAGTATTCAGAGGTTGAAGATTTAAGACAGGCTATAATTGAAAAAGAAATCAAAATAGATGGTATGGATAAATTAGGTAGAGGTAATCTAATTGACTCACTTTATAAAAAGGTTTCTCGTCCTAAATTAATTAATCCTACTTTCCTGATAAATCACCCAATTGACTTATCTCCACTCGCTAGAAAAAATGCAGAAAATCCAATGATTACAGATAGATTCCAATTAGTAATTAATGGTTGGGAAATAGTTAATGCATATAGTGAATTAATTGATCCAATTGATCAAAAAGAAAGATTTGAAAAACAATCTGATGCAAAGAAAATGGGTGATGAAGAAGCAATGGATAAAGATGATGATTATGTAGAGGCTATGGAATACGGATTACCACCTGTTTCTGGATGGGGTATGGGTGTAGAGAGAATGGTTGCGCTACTAACTCAGCAAAAGAACTTAAGAGATGTCGTTCTGTTCCCACTACTTAGACCAAAGGATAAAGAATAGTTGTATGATAAATACCCAAACAATATTTCTCATACTATTTGTTGTGTATGGAATTCCGCTAGTTAAATATCGTTCAAAATTTAGAAAGATTGTTTACCGGACTGATTCTTGGACAATAAATATAAAACCTTATTTTATAAAAGAGACGATGGCTCTTTTTTCAAATATGTATCCAGACAATAAAGAATACCTAAAAATGAGAAATTTCTATCGTAAGTATTTGTTAGTATATACAATACTATTTATATTAGTTTTGACTATTTAGTAATTTATTAAAAAAGACCCTCTCGAGGGTCTTTTTATTTTATCTTCCTCCAGCAATAAAAGTAAGAGCTTTTCCTTTTTCTGCTCCGCGACCAGTCCTACCGATTCTATGGATGTAGTCATCTTGAGAAGATGGTAGATCATAGTTAATAACATGAGATACCTTATCTACATGAATACCACGAGCTGCAACATCTGTAGCAACTAATGCGCGTACTTGGTTACTTTTGAAATTACTCAAAGCTTTTTGTCTTTGGGTATGGTTTTTATTTCCATGTATTGACTCTGCTTTAATTCCAGACTTGTTCAACTCCTTTGAAAGTTTTTCAACACTATGTTTCATGTTTCCAAAAATAATTATTTTTTTGAATTCAGGATTAGATAGTAGGGAAACTAGAGTCTCATATTTATCTTTGTTTGAGTGTCTTACAACATCTTGTTCGATACTATTTGAAGCATCTTTTTTCTTTACTGAAATACTAACTGGTTTATTTAGAAATTCTTCTGAAATTTTCTCTACACTTTTTGACATTGTAGCTGAGAAGAAAAGAGTCTGTCTGCTTTCTGGTATTTGAGAAATTATAGTTCTCATATCATTAACAAATCCCATATCAAGCATTCTGTCTGCTTCATCAAGAACAACTGCAGAAAACATAGAAGGTTTAATTGCATTTCTTTTAATTAAGTCCATAACTCTGCCTGGAGTTCCGATAACAAAATTATTTTTTCTATAAAGACTTTTTATCTGTGGACGAATATTCATACCTCCAACACATGTTGTTGAAAAGATACCTAGTCCTTTTGAAAGTGTCATTAGTTCTGTATTAACCTGAATCGCAAGTTCTCTAGTTGGAGCAAGTATTAGAGTTAGTTTACTTTTGTCTTGAATTGTTTGATCAATTAAAGGAATTAGAAAAGCAGCTGTTTTACCAGTACCAGTTTCCGCTAAACCAATAACGTCTTTTTTGTTTAATATTTCAGGAATTATTTGGTCTTGAATTGGTGATGGTACTTTTAAGCCGTTCTTAGCTATATTTTCCTTTAGCAAATTATTTAATTCAAAATCCTTGAACAAGTGTTGGTTTTTGTATGCCTCTACAACTGCCTCTACAGGATTTTGGTTAATAAACATTGATGGATCAAAAGTTGGATTTTTTCTTCCTCCTCCACGACTACCACCGCTTCTACGGTTGCCGTTTCTTCCATGTCCTCCACTACTTTGACCGCGAGAATTTTTTCTACTACTAAAACCACCAGAATTACTTCTGTCAGAATTTTTATTATTGAAACTTCTTTTTTTAAAGTTATTGTTACGACTAGAACCACTACCAGATCTTCTCTGGCTGGAACCATTATTTTTTGTATTCATTATTTTATTATTTTAAGAGTGAGACTCGCAAAGAGTCTCAGGGCAGTGCAGGTTATTAATATCAAATCGTATAAAATAGGTATATATGTATACGTCTGCAGCTAGAGAGCCCTACACGAGAATCAAAAGCTTGGAGCTACAATATAACATTTTATATTAAAAGTCAACTAATTTTCTATTTATTAGATAAGATTACTTCCCATAATAACTTTTTTGTGCTTTAATGGGCCTCTTATGGAAATTAGAAATATTGCAATTATTGCTCACGTTGACCACGGAAAGACAACTCTTACCGATGAAATCCTAAAACAAACAGGAATGGTTGATACTGGAGTATCTATGGATTCAAACGACATTGAAAAAGAGCGTGGTATTACTATTTACGCAAAAAATACTTCTATCTATTATAAGGATACAAAGATAAACATATTGGATACGCCAGGTCACGCCGACTTTGGTTCAGAGGTTGAGCGAGTTCTTCGTTCTATTGATTCAGTTCTATTGATTGTTGATGCAGCAGAAGGACCAATGCCACAAACAAAGTTCGTTCTAAAGAAATCCCTTGAGTTAGGACTTAAACCAATTCTTATTTTAAATAAAATTGATAAACCAAATGCAAACATTGAAAAAGCTCATGACGAGGTTTTCGATTTATTTGCTGACCTTGGTGCTACTAATGAACAATTAGATTTCGAAACACTTTACGCAGTGGGACGCGACGGTGTAGCAAAACGCAATATTGAAGATGAGGCAAAAGACCTGACTCCAATCCTGGATCTTATTCTCGAAAAAGTTCCAGCTGCCAATTTAAATGAAGATGCATCACTTCAGGCTCAAGTTTTCAATCTAGCTTATGATAATTTCCTTGGACGTATGGGAATCTGTCGTATTTATTCAGGAAAAGTTAAAGATGGTCAAAATATCTTTGCTAAAGATCATGAAGGTAAAGTTTTTAAAGGAAAGATTACGAAACTATTTAATTTTGAAGGGCTTCAAAAGAATTCAGTAGAAGAAGCTGGTTCAGGAGATATTGTAATGATCGCTGGTCTACCTGATATTTTCATTGGTCAAACTATCTTAAGTGAAGAAGAAGGTGACCTTCTTCCAGAAATTACTATTGATGAGCCAACTCTATCTTTGAATGTTTTAGTTAATAATTCACCATTTGGCGGAAATGTAGGTAAATTCCTAACTTCTAGACAAATCCGCGAACGTCTCGAAAAAGAATTAGAGGTCAATGTTGGTTTGGATGTTGAATTTAATGGTGCAGATATGAAAGTTAGTGGTCGCGGTGAATTACACCTTGCTGTTCTATTGGAAAATATGCGTCGTGAAGGATATGAATTAATGGTTTCTCAACCAGAAGTTATTATTAAGGATATAGAGGGTGTTAAAAGTGAACCATTTGAAGAAGTAACTATTTTAGTTCCAGAAGAATTTTCAGGTGCTGTTATTGAAAAACTTGGTAATAGAAAAGGACTCATGACCAATATGATTGATGATCATGCACAAAAAAGAATTACTTTCCATGTTCCAACTCGTGGTCTACTTGGATATAGAAATGAATTTATTATTGATACAAAAGGTGAGGGTATAATGACTAGTGTATTTTTAGAATTCAAACCTCACGCTGGAGAAATTTCAAAAACTGAGTATGGTTCTATGATTTCTATGGCTCGTGGAAAAGCTCTTGGTTTCTCACTTGCCAACTTACAAGAAAGAGGTGTTTTATATATTGGAGCTAGTACTGAAGTTTATGAGGGAATGGTTATTGGTAATACAGTTAAAGGTGAAGATATGGCAGTTAATCCTACTAAAGGTAAACAATTAACTAACATGCGTGCTTCTGGTTCAGATGAAAATATTAAATTAACTCCACCATTTAATCTGACCTTAGAAAGGGCACTAGGTATTATGAGTGAAGACGAATACCTAGAAGTTACACCTGATGATATTAGATTGCGTAAAAAGTTTCTAACAGAAAACGAAAGAAAGAAGAATGGATCAAAGGTCTAGTTTAAAAAGTCTAAAAATCTTTACATCTGTACGACATCATTTATAATTGCTAGTAATTATAAATTAACCATTTTAAATATGAAAAAAATATTAATAGCTGCTGTGGTAATTGTTTTGTTAATGGTAGGTTTTTTGCTTTTAGGTAGTGAGAAACAAAATAATGTTGAAAATCAAGATATTACAGAAAGACAAAGTGTAGAGGAAATTGAATCTGCTCAGGAAGAAATTATTAATGAAAAGCAGGATATCGATTCATACCAGATAACTAATTCATCTACCGCTTCTTATTCAGCTCAAAAAAGGTGGTTTAATAAACCAGTCCAGCCTGTTATTGGTACAGCAGGTGATATCTCGGGACAAGTTTTTGTTGATGATCAAAAAAATACAATATCAGTAGTGGCAAGAATAAATCCCCAAACTATTGATTCAGGTAGTGGTGGTCGCGATAATTATACTGACGATCTATTTAATTCAGAAATTACTGTTAATGTTGAGGATGTAGATTTTTTTGATGGAGCAGTATTTTCTGCACCTGTTTCTATTACTATGAATGGTATAACTAATTCAGAAATTTTTGAAGTTAATGGTTCTGTTTTAGATGACCAGGCTTCGTTTACGGGTACTACTAAAGTAAAAATGTCTAGTTATGGGATAACGCCACCAACAGCTACTAGTGTTTATACAGTTGATGATGAAATTATATTATCTTTTGATTTGATTGCACAAAAATAATAATTGTTACAAAATTTAGTGTTGAGTGTTTTAAGTATCTGAAAACATGAGTAAAAAGATTACAAAAAAACTTAGAAAAATATATTACTATTTCATATCTTTTCCGGATAAACTTTATCCTTTCTCATCTATTATTGAAGGAAAAGTTGTTAGAGGTCAGAAATCGTATTTGAATGCAGTTAAAAAAGCATTCGATTTAAATGGCGATGGTAAATTTGGTTTAGGTTTGATGTTTTATAGAGAAACTTTCCATTTTATTGGTGCTGTTTTATTCGTTGTATTCTCAACTCTTATATCGACTAGATTATTTAATAGTGAACTAATGCCAATTTATTTACTTGGTTCAGCGATGGTAGCCCTAGCTTTTCAAGAATTTTACTTTCATCCGAAAAAATATAACCAAGTTATCAAAAAAGGCTTTATTGACTGGGTTGTTTGGGTTGTCCCGATGGCTATATATTTAATTTATTTTACATAATTTGGGCTCATTCTAAACAATGTTATAATTAAATATATGAAAAATATAATTATTATAATCGTTGGTATTTTATTATTAGGTGTAGGAGGGTATTTATTATTAAATGATTCAAATGAAACTACTTATGAAGTTCAAGAAGAACAAAAATCAGAACAAGTAGATCAAGAAGAGCAAGAAAATTCTGAGGATAATACAGATGAAGTTTCGGAGCAAAATTCTGATGAACAAAAGCCAGTTTCAGTTATTGGTAAATCTGGAGAAGGTCGTGATATCAAGGCTTACCATTACGGGAATGGTGATACTGAAATATTATTTGTTGGGGGAATACACGGAGGATATTCATGGAATACAGCATTAGTTGCTTATGAATTAACTGATTATTTCAATGAAAATCCACAAGTCATCCCTGAAAATGTTAAAGCTACAGTTATTCCTGTATTGAATCCTGACGGATTAGAAGAAATTATCGGAACAGCTGATAAGTTTACAATTGACCAGGCTTCTAGCGTTACTCTTTCCGAGTCAATTCCTGGAAGATTCAATTCAAACGATGTTGATTTGAATAGAAACTTTGATTGTGATTGGGAATCAGTAGGAAAATGGCAAGATCGTGATGTTGATGGTGGTAGTGCACCATTCTCAGAATCTGAAAGTCAGGCTATTAAAAATTATGTTGAAGGTTCAGATCCAGATGCAGTAGTTGCTTGGTATAGCTCTGCTGGTGGTGTGTATTCATCAAATTGTCATAATGGTGTTTTACCAGAGACTAGAGACCTTACAAATGCTTTTGCTGATGCTTCTGGTTATACAGCCTTTGAGCAATTTAACTTTTATGAAATAACAGGGGACATGGTTAACTGGTTAGCAAAAGAACAAATTCCAGCAATTAGTGTTCTTCTAACTACACATAACGGAATTGAATGGTCAAAAAACAAAGCTGGTGTTGAAGCAATTCTAGATTACTACGCTGAATAAAAATTAAATAATAATGAGCACTAAAAAGGTAATAATAATTATATTAGCTGCAATTATTGCAGTAGCTACAATAGCTTTCTTCATTTTCAGAAGCGAAACTGAAATTAAAGAAATAGAACCAGTAGTAGTTGAAAGAGAAGAAGTAATTGAAGAACCAATAGCTAGAGAAAAGACTATAGGTTATTCGGTTGAAGGTAGAGAAATCGAGGTCTATAAATTTGGTGATGGTAACAATGAAATATTATTTGTTGGTGCTGTTCACGGTGGTTATGAATGGAATACTGTTGTACTGGCTTATCAAATGATTGATTATTTTGAAGCTAATAATGAAATAATTCCAGACGATTTATCAGTTTCAATTATTCCATCATTAAATCCTGACGGCGTTTATGATGTTACGGGAATGGATGGTAGATTTGAAATTTCCGATGTTCCCGTTGTTAATGAAGTAGGTTTAGGGAGGTTTAATGCAAATAATGTTGATCTAAATAGAAACTTCGATTGTAAGTGGGCACCTGAGAGTAGCTGGAGAGGTAATATTGTTGATGCTGGTACAGGTCCATTTTCAGAACCAGAGGCGATAGCTTTGCGAGATTATGTTTATGGTAATAATCCAGAAGCAGTCATCTTTTGGCACAGTAAAGCAAATACAGTTTATGCTTCAGAGTGTGAAGAAGGGGTCCTTACAGAGACTGTAGATATTATGAATTTATACGCTACGGCAGGGCAGTATAATTCAGTTGAAGTATTTGATGCTTATCCGATTACTGGTGACGCAGAGGGATGGTTAGCTTCTATTGGGATTCCTGCTATTACTGTTGAGTTAGAGACTCATGAGACAATCGAGTTTGATCGTAATTTAGCTGGTGTTAAAAAAATGATTGAATACTATAGCAGTATTTAGAATAGATATGATAAAATTATTTTATGGAATGGATTGATTTAAAAACTTTATATACAGTTCTTCATATCTTCGGAGCTATCTTAGGAGCTGGAGGTGCTTATGTTAGTGATGCTATGTTTTTTACTTCTATAAAAGACAGAGTTATTTCTGGTAGGGAATTACAATTTATGAAGATAGGAAGCACCTTTGTTTGGTTTGGGTTGATCCTATCTATTATTTCGGGGTTGCTTTTATTTTCTACTAATCCAGCTCTATATCTTGAGTCTTCAAAATTTCTAATTAAAGTCCTTATCGTTTTTGTAATATTTGCTAATGGAATTTATTTTCATGCTGGTCATTTACCGATGATTCATAGACATAAAGATCATCACTATCCTTCTTCAGATGAGTTTAATAGAAAGAAAAAGTTTTTGATTGTAAGCGGTGTTATTTCTATTACCTCTTGGACACTTACTATTATTTTAGGAAGTTTAAGAATGATACCAATTGATTTTTGGACAGCACTTGCTGGTTATATTATTTTCGAGATTGTAGCCATTTCAGCTGCACTTATAATTTCTAAGTATAAAAAAATATTTTAAATTTTATAAAATGGAAAAAATTAAATATGAACAAAAAAAATACAAGATTAGATATTTAATTGCTACTTTAATATCTTTGTTACCTTTTAATTTTTTAAGAACATTTTTTTATAGAGTATTAATGGGTTATAGAATTAAAAAAACGTTTATTAGTTTTGGAACTAAAATTGCAGTCAATTCTTTATTTATTACTTCATCCAAGATTGGGAGAAATAATATATTCTACGGACCTATGGATGTAAAAATTAATCATAGTACTATAGGTTCAAAAAATAATTTTAAAACAGAATTATGGGTCTTTAATAATAAATTTAGTAACAAGACATTAACAAAAAAACTAATTATTGAAGAAAAAACACTTATTACTGATTTACATTTCTTTGATATTGTTGGCACAATAATTATTGGTAAAAATACATGGATTGCTGGTAAAAATTCAGAATTTTGGACACATGGACTAGGTGTTTCAGATAAAAATATTTCTATAGGTGAAAATTGCTATATCGGAAGTAGTGTTTTATTTGCTCCTGGTACAGAAATTAAATCTAATACTGTTATTAGTATGGGCTCATTTGTGAAAGGAAAATTTTTAAAGGAAAAAGTTTTATTACAGGGAAATCCAGCACAAATTGTAAAAGAAAACTATAATAGACATCTTAATGTAACTTACTAATCATAGTTTTTTGTGGTAATATCAAAATTGGAAAACAAAACCAATTATAATTCTCAAAGGAGGTGAGAAAAAAATGAAAATATTAATTATTGGATCAAAAGGGTCCTATGGTAAATGGTTATCAGGCATACTGTCTGACCAAAAAGAAGATTACGATATTATAGGTACCGACCAAGATGAGACGAGTAATATTATTGATTTTACTCGTAACATAAAAGAATCTGATGTTATTCTCTGTGTCGCTTCTCTTGTGTCTACAGTGCATATCCTAAAATTTGTATGTGAAAATGCAAGAAAAGATTCTTTGGTTGTGGACTTCTCTTCTTCCAAGAAGGAGGTTTGTAACTTAATGTCTTGTGGTAAATCTGATTTTTTGATGTTGCACCCAATGTGTGCACCGCCTGAAAATTCTGAAAAAATACCCAACACAAAAAGAGTTTATGCGATTAATGATTATCGTCTCGATAACCCAGAAAATGCTCTTTTCTATAAAAAATTAAAAGATGCTATAGGAGGAAATTTTGTAGGTATAAGTATGGATGACCATAATGTTGTTGATGAGATGCAAGCAATCACTCATTACTTGATGTTGTCATTTGCTAGCTTTGTTGCATTCGTTGTCGAAAAAAGTGACATGGATTATGAAACTCTGAAAAGACATTCTACCCCTGTATCAAAACCACTTTTTGAATCTCTAGAAAGGTTAATGGATAAAGGGAACCCAGAAACTTCAGCAAAGTTAATTGAGCTGTCTTGGAGATATAATTCGATACCTTTCAAGTCAGCATTTAATTTTGTTTACAGAAACAAACTTAAGGGCATCAATCGTTACGTTGAAATACTATCAAAAAGAATTACACGTATCAGGAGAACGATCTTTGGTTAAGCAAAAGCGCTACAACTTTTAGTTGTAGCGCTTTTTTCTATTGTGATTATTAAATTTAATGATCTTCTTTATCGTCGTCATGTATGTCTTGAGCGTCTACACCTTCATGTTCTTCTTCGTGTAACTCGTGTGTATCTTCATGTTCATGTTTATCATTTTCGTGTGAGTGAGAAAATTGATTACCTATAAAAAACATTACTGATAAACCAATAACAAAAAGTAAAATATGTTTTATGTAGTGTTTTGTGCTAATTGAATCTCTAACAGAGTGCGGGATTAAATCTTGTAGAACCACGATCAGAAATGCACCACCAGAGATGGCAAGTAGAGGCATCTCTAAAGCGCTAAAGCTATCTAACAATAGGAAACCACCAACTGAACCAATTAGAATTGTAGATGAAACAGTGAAGTTTGTGACGAGAGACTTTTTAATTGAGTAGCCAGCATTTCTTAAAACAAAAAACTCTGAAACTTCTTGGACTAGTTCATGGATAAAAATTCCTAAAACAGTAATGGCTCCAAAAATTGAACTTATAGAAAAAGCGGAAGCAATTAAAATACCATCTCCAATATTATGAATTGAGTCAGATAAAATCATTCTTTTTGGATTAATTTTATTATTTTTTTTATTGTCTTCGTTATCGTGTGGATGATCGTGAGAATGTCCATGTTCATGGTCATGGAATTCTGGAACCAGTTTAAAGATGAACCAAATACCGACCATTCCTACCAGAAACCAAAAAATAGGGGAGCTATTACTTTCAGATAAATGAAGTGACTCTACGATTAACTCATACGATATAACTAAAAATACACCAGCTGAAAAACTAACTAAAAAATGAAGGTTTTTCTCAATTAAATCACCTGCTTTTTTCCAAACAGAAAAAACTCCTGCTAGGGAAGCAATCATTATTAATAATGAAAATAAAATTATTTCTAACATCCATAAAATATAACTTTTTCCAATTTAAAGTCAATTTAAAGAAATTCTGCTACAATAACCCACAAATGAAGAAAATAATATCAATCGTAATAGTTTTGTTTTTTGCTGGTGCTGCTTTTCTAGTTTTTGGTTTTGGTAGTGTTGAAAATTTTGATCGAGATTCAATTGGTGAGGTAGTTAATGAAATTACTGATAAAAAAGAAGATAAAATTGAAGAAGTAAAACTTGATTTCGAAAAATATGATGAATTATCTGAATATGTTGCAAATAATCCAGAACCTGAAAAAATAATTGTTACTTCAACATCAACTAATTCTCTTGGTGAAATTGTATATTCTACTTCTACTAAAATAATTGAAGAAGAACATTTGTATCCGGTAAAAGATGCGGTATACCCCAAAGCTGGAGCCATTCTACCATTCAATAGAATAATTGCTTATTATGGAAATTTTTATTCAACTCGTATGGGGATTTTAGGAGAATTTGAAGAAGAAGAAGTGTTGCGCCGTTTACAAGAAGAGATTGATATTTGGAATGAGGCTGATCCAAAAATTCCTGCCTTGCCAGCAATTCACTATATTGCTAGTACTGCTCAGGGACAACCTGGAGAAGAAGGGCTATATACATTAAGAATGCCAGATGAACATATCGAAAAAGCAATTGCTATGGCTGAAAAAATTAATGGAATTACTTTCTTAGATTTGCAAATTGGACTTAGTACAATAGAAAGAGAACTTCCATATATAGAAGAGCATTTAAAGAATCCAATCGTTCATTTAGCTATTGATCCAGAATTTTCAATGAAGTCAGGTGATAGACCAGGAACAGTTATTGGGCATTTTACAGATGATGATATTAATTTTGTTATTAACCGATTGTCTGAAATAGTTAGAGAAAATGATTTGCCACCAAAAGTTTTGGTACTACATCGATTTACTCAAAAAATGATTCGAAACTATGAAAATATTAAGCCAACAGAGGAGGTACAGGTTGTAGTTCATATGGATGGATGGGGTTCACCTGGGCGCAAAGTTGGTACATATAATTATATTGTTGCACCAGAACCAATCCAATTCACAGGTTTCAAGATTTTTTATGGAAATGATCTAAAGGAAGAGCCTCATAGATTAATAACACCAAAAGAATTGTTAGAACTACAGCCAAATCCAGTTTATCTTCAATATCAATAATGTTATCTTTTCAAAAAAAAATTGGTGAAACTCCACTGGAAATGCTTGATCGACTTAGGGTAGAAAAACCAGAATATAAAAATCATAAACTTTCATACGCCGGAAGATTAGACCCAATGGCATATGGGGAGATGTTAGTTTTAGTTGGTGATGAGAATAAGAAATACAAAGATTACCTGGGATATGATAAAGAATACGAAGCAACTTTTATATTTGGATTTGAAACCGACACAGGTGATATTCTCGGCATTCTAAAAAACTCAGATAATTTAAAAATAGATGATGACTTTTTTTTAAATGAAAATATTCAAGAACAAATTGAAAACTTTAAAAAAATCAAAAAACAAAAATATCCATGGTTTTCATCTATGGTTGTAGATGGACTAAAACTCTTTGATCATTTTAAAAAAGGAAATTTAAATATAGAAAGACCAGACAGGAAAGTTGATATTAAAGAAATCGAACTTGTTGAGTCTGGCACAATTAAAAATGTTGAATTACAAAAATATATTTTTGAAAATATCGGAAAAGTTAAGGGGGACTTTAGACAAAAAGAAATAAAGGAGAGATGGCATAGTTTTTTTAATTCAAATGATCAGGATTTTTATACAGCAAAAGTCAGAATTTTAGTTAGTACTGGTACATATATTAGATCACTAACTGAAGAGTTCGAACACCCAGCAACGCTATTAAAATTAAGAAGAACAAAAATTTATGTGTAGAAGGCCTTTATTAAAAGTGAAGTTTAAATTATAATATATAAGTAATATTATAATTTAATTTAAAATCATGAGAACTTTCGAAAAAATAGCTTTAACAATTTTTACTTTATCAATCTTTCTATTTGTAGGCGCTTCAAATACTAATGCCGCAGTAGAATGTAGTTTTGATAGAGACCTTGAAATAGGAGTAGACGGTGAAGATGTTCGTTGTCTTCAAAAATATTTAAACGATGCAGGATTTACTGTGGCCCAAACAGGTGTTGGTTCACCAGGTAATGAAACAAGTCTTTATAGAACCCTAACTCAAGAAGCTGTAATTGAATGGCAACTAGAAAATGACGTTAGACCAGCAAGTGGTTATTTCGGTCCGCTTTCAAAAGCAAAATATAGTGATCTAGTAACAGGTAATGTACAGAACGCTTTCGAAAATTCAAATGGTAATTCTAATGCTGTTTCTAATAATCCTAATGTAAATTCTGACGATGGGGAACTTGATTCAGATGGAGTACTCTCTCTACTTGATAGCCTAGGTGTTACAACTGGCTCAGGAAATAGTAATTCTTCAAGTAACGACAAGGATGAAGATATTGAAGAACTAATTTTAGATGCAATCAATATGATTGACGATGCAGAAGATGAAATCGAAGATGCAAAAGATGCCGGTCAAAATGTTGATGATGCAGAAGATGAAGTTAATGATGCAAAGGAAGATTTATTTGATGCAATTAGATTTTATTTTAAAGGTGATTTAGCGGAAGCACTTGATTACGCTGACGATGCTCATAGTAATGCAGAAGATGCTTTTGAAAAGGCCGGAGGTGAAACAGAAGAAGATGAAGCAAAAGAGATAATTGATGAGGTCGATCAAGAAATAGAAGAGGCAGAACAAGAAATAGAAGAGGCAGATGATGATGGTGTAGATAACGATTTAATTGATGAAGCTGAGGAATTATTAGATGAAGCTAAAGATAGATTAGATGAAGCAGAAGATGCTCTTGATGAAGATAATTATGAAGAGGCGATAGATATTGCAGAAGATGCTAGAGATATGGTTGATGACGCTCTTGACGCCTTAAAAGATGATATTAAGGATGATGCAGAGGATGCAATTGATGATGCAAGAGATGCAATTGATGATGCAGAGGAGGCAATTGATGATGCAAAAAAAGATGATGGGGACGATGATGATATTGATGAGGCTGAAGAACTGTTAGAAGATGCAGAAAACGCACTTAAAGATGCTGAAGATAATTATGATGATGGTGACTATGAAGATGCAATTGATGATGCTGAAGATACAGAAAATTTCGCAGATGATGCAGAAACTTGGGCAGATAGGGCATAATTTATAAAACATAGAATTATCTTAAAGCACCGCACACCGCGGTGTTTTTTAATTTCAGTAGCTTTTATTTGTAATTTTGTTAACTTAGATACTAATGATTGAAGTAAAAAACCTAACTAAATATTTTGAGGAGGATCGTATTTTAAACCGTATATCCTTCAAAATCGAAAAAGAACACAAAGTTGCTCTGGTTGGTTTTAATGGTGTTGGAAAAACTACTTTATTGAAAATACTAGCCGGAGAAATAAAAGCAGATAAGGGGGAGATAAAATATAATAAAAAGGTGACTATTGGGTATCTTCCACAAGAAACAAAAGAGTACAATAAATATAAAGTAATTGATTTTCTGAAAGAGTATGTTGATGGTGAAGATGATGAACCATTTAGAAGAAGTATTGAAATTATGTTTGCTGGTTTTGTTCTTGATCCGGAAACTAAGGATAAAGAAATTTCAAAATTAAGTAGTGGTCAAAAAACTAAAGTTTTTCTAACTGCTGTTCTATTAAAAAAACCAAACCTACTACTACTAGATGAGCCAACAAACAATCTAGATCTACCTGCTTTAATTTGGCTGGAAAATTATTTGAAGGAATTTCAATCTGCTTTTATTGTTATATCTCACGATAAAAAATTCTTGAGTAATGTTGCAAACAAAGTTTATGAAATTGATTGGGTTAAAAAAGATTTAACAGTTTCAAGTGGTAGTTATAATGATTATATTGAGAGAAAACAAAAAGAGACAAAAAGACAACAATTAGATTACACCCTTCAGCAAGAGGATATTAATCGTCTTAAAAAAAGAGCCAAAGAAAAACAAGAGGATGCTGCTCGTGGTGCTAAATATGTTTCGCCTGATAATGACCATATGCTACAAGGATATCGACGTAATAAATCCAGTGATTCTCTTCATGATGCCAAAATTTTCTTTAGTAGAATAAAAAGAATGGATAAGGTTGATGAACCTAATCATAGAAAAAGTTTTGTTATAGATATTGAAGAAGAGGGCTTGGATGATTCTAGGGATATTAATATTAAGGATCTAGTAACAGGATACGAAGACTTCAAAATTGGTCCAATCAACCTTGAAATAGAATCTAATAGTAGAATTTGTCTTTTAGGACTTAATGGTTCTGGAAAAACAACATTACTTAAAACTATTACTGGTTATTTAAATAAAATGTCAGGAGATATTGAAATAGGTGGGGGTGTTTCATTTGGAAATTTAATGCAAGAAAACGATAATCTACCATCCAACAAGACATTAATTAATTTTTTAATTGAAAAAACCGGGTCAGAAAAAAAGGAAGCCGAGAAATATTTAGAATTCTTCAATTTTGAATCAAAACAATTTAATAATGAAATTTCAATTTTAAGTCCAGGTGCAAAAGCTAGATTAGTTTTGGCCCTCTTTGCGATTGAAAATGTTAATACTCTTATATTAGACGAGCCAACTAACCACCTCGATCTAGAGGCAGGTAGTGCACTTCAAAAAGCAATCGACAAGTTTAAAGGAACAATAATTTTCGTAACTCATGATAGACAATTTGTTGAAAAATCTAGATTTAATAAATTATATCTACTAGAAAACGGTAAAATAGATGAGATTGAAAGTTTTAGGGAATATGTTTCAGAAATGGAAAAGAGATCTAAAAAACTAATTAGGATGATTAAATAATTTTAGATATAATAAGAACAAATGATATTAGAATTTTTATCTTTATTTTTATTTATCTTCGGTTTTATTATTGGATTAGGTGCCGTTACAGTTATTGATGTTCATGGCTTCTTGGCTAGAAAATCGAACTATTGGACTCTTGCTACAACCAGAACGCATAAAGTTACTAAGCCAATGGTATGGGTAGGAATTACTGCAGTATTTATTGCAGGGTTACTATTTTATTCTGGAGCTTATTTAATTTCTCATATTATTCTCATGATTCTTTTGGTCTTAAATGGAATTTTCCTAAGTTTTGTTGTGAGTCCATTCTTATTAAAAAGGGAAAGAGAGGGAATGGAGTCAGAGTTCTTACCTAAAGAATTACAAACTAAAATCACAATTAGTTTCGTTATTTCAATAATTGGTTGGTGGAGTTCAGTTGCTATTTTTATCGTTAATTTAGTTGTATAAAATCTTTGACTTTTTGCGTAATTATGTTATTATTTTTGCTGGCTAATTTTGGTCTTTAGTAAAAACATTCAAACAAAAGGAAAAACTTGAAAACAGAAGAAACACATTACTCAAACATAACTCCAGACATAGGAGTTGTTGAAATAAAGTCCAGTCTTGATGTTCCAAAGAAAACTAAAGAGCTTTTTGGAGGACAAGGTTCAATAAACCATAGATTCTTCAAAAAAGCAGCTAGTACAAATGGTAAATTTATTTATCATTTAATTCAACATCATGTTGATGATGCGATGACCCATCCCACCATAAAGGAAATGGCTGAATTTGGAAAAACATTAGGTCTTGAGGAATGTAATTTTCTAGACCTACTTTATTTCTTTGAAAAAATCAAGTCAATGGATGATTCTGAGGCTGCAACATTATTGAGAAACTCAGAAGTTGTGGCATCTGAAGAAGGGTACTCTTTCTCTAGTGGGAATCATGCAATTGCTCCTATGGTAAAAGGTATGGAAAATTTAAATATTCATACCGCGAGGGGGACATGTCCTCGATTTATCCTGGTTCTAATGAAAGAGCCTGTTTAATAAGTTTTTGCACATCACCCAGGAACCCACACAACGTGGGTTCCTTTTTTTGTCTAAATGTTAGATAATAAGGATATGAAAATTTTCTCAGCGATAATAGTGACTGTAATAATTTGTGTATCAACAGTGCTTATTGTTGGTCACTTGTCATCCCAGGAATATGGAAATGAATTGAGTGCTCTTTACGATTACAAAATCAATAGAGTTTGGGAAGTGTTAACGACTATTGAAAAATATCCAGAAAATAAAAAAGACCTGTTACACCTTGAAATACTAGATGGTTCATATGGAAAAATTTTTGAATGGAGAGAGATTTATTCCGATAAGGTGATGGAATACAAAATTATAGAAGATTCACCGTATTATTATGTTCTGGAAGTTTCAGAAAACGATTTTTATAAAGGAACCTTTGAATATTACCTTGAATTTGATAGTAAAACAAAACTAACTATTAAAGAAACAAGTTTTAATGAAAATATCTGGGAAAGAGGTCTTGATGTTATATTTAGACGTGAACAACGTATAAATAGAGAATTTAAATGGATAAGAGTGTCACTACTGAGTAATTTAATATACGAGATATGAGTTTGAGTAAGGTCGACAGATTAATAATGGTTGCTACAAAAACCATACTAGGATTTACTGTATTCTTTGTTTTTATATATACTGTTCCTATTTATAATGGGTTCAAAGATAGCGAAGTAGTTTTAGCTTTTATTAATAATAAAAATGCAGTTATCGGTGAGACTAGATTTATGGTTGAGCTTGCTGATACACACGAAGAAAGGGTTAAGGGATTGAGTGAAAGAAAATCATTAGGTGAAAAAGAAGGTTTATTTTTTATTTTTGATATAGATGATTATCATGGTATATGGATGAAAGATATGAATTTCGCAATAGACATAATTTGGCTTGATTCAACTATGCAAATAGTTGATTTTGTAGAAAATGTAAGCCCAGACAGCTATCCTGAGGTTTACAAGCCAGAAAAAAAGGCTAGATATGTATTAGAAGTACCGGCTGGTTTCTTCTCAAAGAACTATTTAAAGGTTTATGATCAGATGACAGTCATATAATTTTTTTATCTAATTTTTTTATAAAAAAAGAGTCTGGATGACTATATTTACGGGCTCTATACAGGACTATTCTTTACATCTATTTTATTATGTTATCCCATAGTTATCCACAGCTTTTCACCACCTATGAAGAGATAGAATATAGCAACGTTAGTAGTTAATTATAAAAAAAATGGCAAAAAAGAGCACAAAAAATATTAAAAAAACACCTGAAAATAAGGCTAAAAAAACAAAACTTACACTAAAGAAATCATCAAGTTCTACAAATAAGAGTAAGAAATCAAAGTTTGTTAAGATAGTTAGGAAAAGAGATGGTTCAATTGTTCCTTTTGATCTAGAAAAGATCACTAGCGCTATATATAAAGCCTTAATTAACACAAATGAAGGTGATATGGAGGATGCGGTTATGGTTGCAAACCATGTTCATTCAGAATTAGCTAAAATCTCAAAAACCTTCAAGGGTTTTGTGCCTACTGTTGAAGGAGTTCAAGATATTGTTGAGCAACAGCTTATCGTTAATCAATACCCAAACACCTCAAAACACTACATTCTATATCGTGAGGAACGTGCCAAAATTCGTGCTCAAAAAGCTATTGTAATTCCAGAAAAAGTTAAAAAACTTGCTGAGGATTCTAAAAAATATTTCAAAAACCCACTTGCTGAATTCGTTTACTATAGAACTTACTCAAAATGGATTGACGCAGAAAATCGTAGAGAGACCTGGATTGAAACAGTAGGAAGATATATTGATTTCATGAAAAAGAATCTAGGTAAGAAACTAAAAGATTCTGAATATGAAGAAATCCGTGAAGCAATCTTGAAACAAGAAATTATGCCATCAATGCGTTTGATGCAATTTGCAGGAGAAGCAGCAGAAAAAACAAATGTGTGCGCTTATAATTGTTCATTTATTGCACCTTCTAAAATAAAAGACTTTTCAGAAATTATGTACGTTTGTATGTGTGGAACAGGAGTTGGATTCGCAGCAGAATCAGAAAATGTTCAAAAATTTCCACAAATTCAAAAACAAATAGGAAAGAAAAGACCAACACATGTTGTTGGAGATTCTACAGAAGGTTGGTGTGATTCGTTGCTTGCAGGTCTAGAGGCGTGGTTTGATGGAGAGGATATTGATTTTGATTACTCACAAGTTCGTCCAGAGGGAGAAAGACTAAAAACTAAAGGTGGAAAAGCGTCAGGTCCTGCACCACTAAAAGAACTTCATGAATTCTGTAAGAGTAAGATTATTGCAAAACAAGGTCGTCGTCTTTCAAATATAGATGTTCATGACATTGCTTGTATGATCGGAAGAATCGTTGTTGTAGGAGGTGTTCGTCGTAGTGCGATGATTTCTCTTTCAGAACTTAACGATTATGATATGAGAGAAGCAAAAGACGGACAATTCTGGATTAATCATCCTCAAAGATCAATGGCTAACAACTCTGCTGTTTACGAAGAAAAACCATCAACAACAGATTTCTTGGATGAATGGGTATCGCTTATGAAATCAGGAACTGGAGAAAGAGGTATTTTCAATAGAGGAAGTCTTAAAACTCAATTACCAGAAAGAAGAATTGAGAAGATTGGTGAAGATACACAATGGGGAACAAACCCGTGTGGAGAAATTATTCTTCAATCAAAACAATTCTGTAACTTATCAGAAGTGGTATGTCGTTCAAATGATACAGAGGCAACACTACTTAGAAAAATTCGCCTAGCTACAATTCTTGGAACTTACCAAGCTTCACTTACAAAGTTTGGATATCTTTCAAAAACTTGGAAAAACAATTGTGAAGATGAAGCTTTGCTAGGAGTTTCTCTAACAGGACAGTGGGATTCAAAAGTTGTTCGTGATGACAAAGTTCTACAAAAACTTAGAAAAGAAACTATTAAAATAAACAAGCAGTACTCAAAGAAACTTGGAATTAATGAATCAACATGTATCACAACTACAAAACCTTCGGGAACAGTTTCTCAAGTTGTGGACTCATCATCAGGAATGCACCCTCGTCATGCAGAATATTATATCCGTCGTGTGAGAATTGGTAGAACAGACTCACTTTTCCAAATGTTGAAGGATCAAAATATCCCTTATTATCCAGAAGTTGGATATAACTATGACAATGCACCTACTTTTGTTTTGGAATTTCCAGTAAAGGCTCCAAATGGCGCAATTGTTAAGGATAAAGTTTCAGCGCTCGATCAGCTAGATCACTGGAAATTAGTTAAAACTAATTACACAGAACACAATCCATCTGTAACAGTTTCAGTAGGAGATGATGAATGGATTGAAGTAGGGAACTGGATTTACAAAAACTGGGAGAATGTTGGAGGTCTATCATTCCTGCCACGTTCAGATCACGCTTACCAATTAGCACCTTACGAAGAAATTGATAAAGATAGATATGAAGAGATGATTAAAAAGGTTAGTCATATAGATTTCTCAAAGATTCTTGCTTACGAAAGCACAAACAACATTGACCTTAAACAAGAACTAGCTTGTTCAGGAGGAGTTTGTGAGACAGATGATTTATTGGCGCAGGAGGCTGCTGATAAGGCATCAAAGTAATTTAATTCAAAAACAAAGAGCACCCAAGAGGTGTTTTTTGTTTTATGGACTTTATGAAAAAAGATGTTATAATCTTTTACTAGGTATACAAAGTAATTGCAGCGATTCTTGAAATCGTTGAGGAAAGTCCGAACATACACAATCTTTCGAGATTGTAGCAGGGTAGCGGGTAACCCCCGTCCAAGGTAACTTGCGAGGTGCGAGCAGAGACGTCCTTATTCGAAAGAATAAAGATAACCAAAAAATTTAGCTCTCGAGATAAATGTTTTGGTTAAGTCACAATAGTAATATTGTGGGTGAAACGGCAAAATCCTTACCTGTATGCAAAGTCGTGCTAGTAATCTTTATTGATATGCTAGAGTGCCGCTTGAATTCATTAGGTAACTTTTGAATCAGATAAATAATTACTCAAGACAGAATTCGGCTTATTGTATGCCTAACTAAGAATCCACTCAACTGTTTCAGTTGGGTGGATTTTTAGCTTTTAAAATAAGCTTTTTTAAACTATAATAAACAGGTTAATGGTTAAGAGAATAATCAACTTTATCAGTAGGGAAATTAAGGGCTTGCATGAGGCTGCTTATCTTTTGGCTATATTTGCTTTTCTGTCACAAATTCTAGCCCTAGTTAGGGATAGATTATTAGCTGGTACTTTTGGTGCATCTGAGATCGTTGATGTATATTATGCATCATTTAGAATTCCAGATTTATTATTTGTTATTGTAACTGCACTAGTTTCAGCAGCAGTACTTGTTCCAATTTTTTCAAAAGAAAAATCTGAATATAAAGATTTCAAAAAAACTATTGATAGTTTATTCACTGTTTTTATAACTATATCCATTGTTGTAATAGTTATTGTTTTTATTTTTGTAAAACCACTACTATCAATTTTTGTTCCAGATTTATTAGCTGGCCCATATCAACAAGACTTAATTTTGTTTACTAGAATACTTCTATTGTCACCATTTCTTCTGGGGATTTCTCAGTTATTTGGTGGGATCGTTCAGGCTTATCGAAGATTTTTCATATATGCCATTAGTCCGATTTTATACAACATAGGTATTATAATCGGTATCGCATATTTATATCCAAAGTTTGGTTCAGTAGGTTTGGTTGCTGGTGTTGTCTTGGGTTTGGTTATGCATGTCCTGGTTCAATTACCGATGATTATAAATAGAAAGCTTTTACCAAATTTTACTACAAAAATAGATTGGCAAATTGTTAAAAAAGTTTTAAGTCTATCATTACCCAGAGCAGTTACATTAGCTTCATCACAAATTACGCTGATTGTCCTAATCTCAATTGCATCAACTATTACAGCGGGTTCAATTGCTATATTTAATTTTGCTTACAATTTACAATCCGTCCCTTTGGCCATTATTGGAGTTAGTTATTCATTGGCAGCTTTTCCAACATTATCAAAACTTTTTGCAGAAAATAAAAAAGAAGAATTTTTAGCAAACTTAATAACTGCTATTAGACATATTATTTTTTGGTCACTACCAGTCATTGTAATGTTTATCGTTTTGCGTGCTCAAATCGTTAGAGTAATTTTAGGTTCAGGTTCTTTTGATTGGTCAGATACTCGTCTTACTGCAGCAGCATTAGCATTATTTGCAATATCGGTTATTGCTCAAAGTTTAATTTTAATTTTTGTGAGAGGATATTATTCAGCAGGTCAGACTAGAAAGCCACTTTTTATTAATATATTTTCTGTGGCGGTTACAATTTTTCTAGCTTATCTTCTAACTAATTTATATAGTGCGAGTTATACTTTCAAATCATTTTTTGAGATCTTATTAAGAGTTGATGGGTTAGAAGGTACAGTTGTGCTAATGCTACCGTTAGCGTTTTCAATTGGAATGATTTTGAACGCTTCAATCTTGTGGTACTTCTTTGAAAAGAGCTTTGGTGGCTTTTCTAAAATAGTTTCTAAAACAGCAATTCAAAGTTTCTTTGCTTCTTTAACAGCTGGTGTTGTTGCTTATTATTTACTATCTTTCTTTGATGATATGTTTGATCTGGAAACACTTGCTGGTATTTTCTTACAAGGATTCTTATCTGGAGTTATCGGTTTAGCTGCTGGATTATTAATTTTGATTATGTTTAAGAATTATGAAATAGGTGAAGTTTGGAGAACAGTTCATCATAAATTCTGGAAAGCTCGCGCTATTGCACCTGGACAAGACGAACTGTAATCTATTTAACCCTTTATACTTAGTAATTTAAATGCTAGTATTTCAAAAACATGCTTAAAAATATTAGAAATTTTTCAATAATTGCACACATCGATCACGGAAAATCGACTCTGGCTGATCGTATGCTTGAAATTACAAATACAATCAACAAGCGTCAGATGAAAGAGCAGGTTCTAGATAACATGGAACTGGAACGTGAAAGGGGGATCACTATTAAAATGCGTCCTGTTACTATGGATTATGAAAATAATGGTGACAAGTACACTTTGAATCTAATTGATACACCTGGACATATTGATTTTTCATATGAAGTTTCCCGTGCTCTTCAGGCTGTCGAAGGAACCGTTCTATTAGTTGATTCAACTCAAGGTATTCAAGCGCAGACTCTAACTACTCTACAACTTGCAAAAGATTTAGGGCTTACAATTATTCCTGTACTTTCAAAAATTGATTCGCAAAATTCTCGTATCGAAGATATTACAAAAGAAATTGTAAATTTAGTTGGTTGCGAATCATCAGATGTAATTTTAACTTCTGGAAAAACAGGAGAAGGAGTAGATAAATTATTAGAGGAAATTGTTAAGAAAATTCCTGCACCAAAAGTTGCAGCAGAGGATAATCCAAACAATGATTTTCGTTCTCTTATTTTTGATTTCCAATATTCAAACCATAAAGGAATTGTCGTTTATACGCGTGTTTTTGATGGTGAACTGAAAGCTGGTCAAAAGATCAAGTTTAACGCGTCAGACCGTAATTTTGGGCCAAATGAGGTAGGTATTTTCAAGCCAGACGAGAGAAAAGTAGAATCTCTGAGAGCTGGGGAGATTGGTTACATTGTAACTGGGATAAAAGAACCAGGGGTCGCGTTTGTTGGTGATACTGTTTTAGATCAATTCTCAAAAATTCCAGCACTTTCTGGATATCAGGATCCAAAGCCAGTTGTATGGGCTAGTGTTTTTCCAGAGAGTCAGGATGATTTTACAGATCTTCGTTCAGCACTTGGAAAATTAAAATTAACAGACTCATCTCTTACTTTTGAGGAAGAAGCCTCAGGAACACTTGGGCGTGGTTATCGTTGTGGTTTTCTTGGAATGCTTCACCTTGAAATAATAACAGAGCGTCTTCATCGTGAATTCAATCTTGATCTTATCGTGACTCTACCAAGTATTAACTACACTGTTACAACAAAAAAAGGAGATGAAATAAAAGCTTACTCTCCATCAGCTTTTCCTGATTTTGGTGACATAGCCGAAATCAAAGAACCATGGACTGAAATTAAAATTATTTTACCTAATGAATATTTAGGAGATGTTATGCAAGTTCTATATTCTCATGAAGCTATTCCAAGTGAGACATTAACGCTTTCCAATAATCGTAGTTCAATTTCAGCGGAAGTCCCACTACGTGAATTAATGAGAAACTTTTTCGATGAATTAAAAAGTGCATCATCCGGTTATGCTTCACTTTCTTATGAAATTGCTGATTATAGAAAGGCGGACGTGGTTAAGATGGAAGTGCTTGTTGCAGAGGAAGAATTTCCAGCTTTCTCAAAAATTATTTCAAAATTTCGTGTTGAAGAAGAGGCTCAAAAAACTGTAGAAAAACTTTATAATATTATGCCGCGTCAAATGGTTGCTACAAAATTACAGTGTAAGGCGGTAGGTAGGATTTTATCTTCAAAAACAATTCCTGCACTTCGTAAAAATGTTACTGCTCATTTATATGGTGGAGATATTACCCGCAAGATGAAGCTTCGTGAAAAACAAAAGAAGGGTAAGAAAAAAATGCAGGCCAATGCCAAAATAAAAGTTGGACAAGATGTCTTTATGAAAATGATGAAGAGTGGGGAATAGAAAAAACTGCATAAAATGCAGTTTTTTTATTGCTCTATAAGTTTAACTTATTGCCAGAAACCTGGAGCGTATAGCAATACCATACTAAGTGCAATCAATACAGCCACAACCGCGAAGGCTCCTTTAACTATTTTTCTGCTCTTTTTGTGAAATAAAATTGACATAATTTTCTATAATTTTTTATGTTAAGATATTATCATAACTATAATTATTTATCTATATGCTAGAGTTCGAATCCAAAAGAAAGCTTAAAAAAAGACTATATTCAAAATTTACTTTGATAGTTTTATTTATTATTTTTGTCCTAGTTGCGCATGGTGCTTGGGGAATCTATCAGAAAAAAAGAATGGTTAGTAATGATTTAGTAAAATCAGAGCAAAAATTAAATGATTATGATAATCGTAAAATTAAACTAGAATCTGAAATAGAAAGGTTAGATAGTGACGTCGGCAGAGAAGAGTTATTAAGAGAGAAATATTCATTAGCTAAGGAAGGGGAGAAAGCAGTCTTTATATTAGATGATAAGAATTCAGTTGAGGAAATACCAGAGGAGAAAGGCTTTTTTGGTAAGGTTGGAGGTTTTTTCGGGCGTTTGTTTAATTAAAAGCTTAATGTTAGAATAACTTAACATTATAAAATAATTAATTAAAATAAATTTATGGCAAAAGTTACAATTTATTCAACACCATCCTGCACATACTGTCATCTTGCAAAACAATTCTTTACTGAAAATGACGTTGAGTACACAGAGATAGATGTTGCTGCGGATGCAGAAAAAAGAACTGAAATGATAGAAAAAACAGGTCAAATGGGGGTTCCAGTTATCGAAGTTGATGATCAAGTAGTTGTTGGTTTTGATGAAGCAAAAGTTCGTGAAATGCTAGGAATGTAATTTCTAAATATTATTTTAAACTTTTCTTAAAATTCTCGACTGTTTCAGTCGAGAATTTTATGTTAAATTATTTCCACTTGCCCTGTATGAAGATCATACATGGCCTGCGCTCGGACGAAATACGAATAAATTCCTATTTCGCTCCTCACTTGCCCCGTATGAAGATTATACATGGCCTGCGCTCGGACGAAATACGAATAAATTCCTATTTCGCTCCTCACTTGCCCCTGTAGTTAAATGGATATAACAAACCCGTCCTAAGGGTTAGTCGTGGGTTCGATTCCTGCTAGGGGCACATTATTTAGGCTTTATTTTATTAAAAATCATGCTAGAATATTTTTCATGAGCACCTACGAGGATGAGGACTTTCAAGAGTTGAAGGAACTTGTTGAAGAAAATAACAAAATATTAAGGAGTCTACAAAAGAAGGCTAGGTGGGCAACAGGTTTTGCTATAGTTAGGTGGTCAGTTGTTATTGCAATTGCGATTGGATTGTTTACAATACTACAACCAATTCTTGATAATTTAATGGATGCATACAGAGTATTAATGGATAATTTTACATCATTCAATGGTGCGAGAGAATCTGTATCATCTGGAGTTGATATTTCAGGGTTGGTAGAAATTTTCAATCAAGATCAATAAAATTAAGAAATTAAAAGTCAGGATAGCTCAGTTGGTAGAGCATTCGCCTGAAGAGCGAAGGGTCGGCGGTTCGAGCCCGCCTCCTGACACCATTTTTAAAAAAACGACCTTTACGGCCGTTTTTTTTGTTCGGGTTGACTTAACAAGATTTTTGTATAGTATTTTGTTCAGATTGTTCTATAACAATTTATCTACAATTTACACGACGTAAATTAATAAATAAACCAAATACAGAAGGAGAAAATAATGACAGGACTATTATCTAATGACTCAAAAAAAACATTCGGAGAATTATTTTTCCGAGGCATGGTCGCGCAACGTGTAGGCGGAGCCACTTTCGATGAAGGGGGTAGTTACGTTTTTTCACAAATGCTGAATGCACAACGTGAATTACAAAAAACTGCTGTGGAAGGTGATCCTTCTAGTACAGTCCTTGCATTTTCTGTGGCTGATCCTACATTGAAAATTATTTGGGAGAATTTTCTGGCTGGTATTGATTACTTTAAAAAAAATATTGATTCAGCTCGTTATACTGACCTCAGTGGCGCAAAAGATTTGGTGATTGATGATGTTGAGTATGAAAACACTCAGGATGCTCTCGCAGGTATTTTGAACAATAAATATCCCAGTGTTGGACGTAATAACCCTATCACATCGGATATGGTTCAATATACTTACGATTCTATTAAGGGGCCGTTGTCGACACATGTTCCGACAACTTTCTTCGATTCAGATTCGGTTATTTTGATGCCTACTCCAAGTTATGGAGTTATTGCAGAAGAAATTAACCGTTGCGATGCAAAAGTTCACAGTTTTCCAATTGATAAGTCTGGAGATAATTTTGATATCTTCATGTCTTCACTTGAGGAAGCGCATGCGGACGCATTGTTGGGTAAACACGATGGTATTGATTCGGTTACGGAGACATTTTCCGACGAAGATATTACTGATGATGAAGAGAATAAAAAAATCTTCCTTTATCTGAATGTTCCACATAATCCGTCAGGGTTTGTTTTTACGCTTAATAAGTGGCAAGAAGTAGTCGCTTGGGCAAAAGCAAACAATATTATGCTCATTGTTGATGAAGCATATACTGACCTCGATTACAGCGGTAAGTCTGCTAGTGTTATCGAAGTCGATGGTTGGGAAGACGTTTGTATTGTTCTGCAATCTGTTTCAAAAGCACATGGTGCTACAGGACTGCGTTTCGGTTATATACTCTCTCATCCAATCGCTATCAAAGCACTGCGCAAAGTTATTGATTGTAAGAATTCAGGCGCTTTTGCTCCTGTAATTGCAATTGGTCTTGCGTGCTTGAGTGACTTTGAAGGAGGTGAGGAAACTCGATATGAATACAAGACATCTCATACACAACTTGCAGAAGCTTTGGGTAAAGCTGGGTTTCCAGCTCAAATTCCAGATGCAGGTTTGTGTCAGTTGACTAATTATCCAAAATCAGCGCGTTTAAAAACTGTTCCAGACACAATTGGTCTGGTACAGTTCGAAAAACCATCTGATTTCGCTGAATGGCTACGAAATACCCTGAAGATTTCTGTTATGGCACAAGATGCTATTTCAAAACTTCGTTGGGCTGTGACATTCCGCGAACAACCAAAATTTGGCTTGAAAACTAAAGCTGATGTTTTGGAAGAGGTTGGACGTCGTCTTGCACAATACAGTTTCGAATTTTAGTCGAAATTAGTTAAAAGATAAATTAACAAAACCGCGTATCTACGGATACGCGGTTTTTTCTTTTTTAAAAGTTATAAATAGATTATGAACTTTTAACACTTAGTTTGGTTTTGCGATCTTTGTCGACTTTTGGAAGTTTGATAAACAATAGACCATGTCTTTCTTTGGCGTCAGCCGCTTCGACATCAATTTCTTCAGGTAGAATAATATTTCTTGAAAAGCTACCCCAATAAAGCTCTTTATGATAGTAGTCTTCCTGACTTACTTCAGCTTCTTCTTCACGGATCCCACGGATAGTTACCATGTCGCGAGTTATTTGAATATCTAAATCCTGTGGCTTAACACCAGCTACCATTGCTTTTATTATTATTTCTTCAGAAGTATTTAAAACATCTACAGACAATTCACCGTCTTCTGTCGGTAGTTCCTTTTCCTTGTATTCCTGTTCGTAGTTGTTTGGTAGATTATGAAGATTCTCTTCTTCTTCATCCATTTCAAATTCATCATCAAAATCATCTACCTTCACCGCACCTGTTAATCTTTGTAAAAATGATTTTTTCTTTTTCATATTTTTATATTAGGACTTATAATTTTTTTAACCTTCTCAAATAATATTATTATAGCAATGATTGAGACCCATACTGTAATAAAACCAACTAAGGCAAAGTTACCTTCTCTAATTATAAAAGAATTAAACAGTGTATGCAAAACTATTGATAGGAAAATTCCGTAAAATAGATAAGTTTTCTTTATTGAATCCTTTTTGTAATATGAAAAAGCTATAAATAAACCTATTATTCCTGATGATGCAATGTGCAATAGAGTAGAACCAATAAATCTAGTTTTTCCAGTAAGTACTGCTGCATAAGTGTCGCTCGCTAGTAAGGGGTCTAGAACATACAATGTATTTTCAAGAGCCGCAAATCCAATAGCAGCGGTAATTACATAGATGATAGGGTCTAATGGTTCATTATTAGATTTCTTAGAAATTCCACCTTTATATGCTGCAATATATTTTAGAATCTCTTCAGTTGCGACCATTGCGACTATAGATAACAGAGTTACAAAATAATTAGAAAAGAAAAGCTCGTAAACTTCACCACCCTCTAGAACTAAAATTTTAATAATATATTGAATTAATATAGCAAAGGGAATTGCTAGCATTCCGTATGCAAAACAACTAAAAATTCTCCAACCAGGTTCAGGATTTTTTCTGTCTTCCCATAGAAAGTAGAAAAGCCAAATTATTGCTGGTAGGAAACCAGCCAGAAATGATAAAAAAATTGTAGTTGTAGCATCCATTTTTTTAATTAGTGACTTATTTTAAAGGCCACTTAGCTACCATAAGTATATCAGAATCTTTGATTGATGACTTTGGAATTTCTCCCCAAATTTCTTCTGTGACATAAGGCATAAATGGGTGGAGTGATTTTAGTGAATTCACTAAAATAGTGTAGAGCATTTTTTGTTTTGATTGGCGCAATTCAACATCCCCACCATTTAATGCATCCTTTGATTCCTCAATAATCTTATCAGCGAAAGTGTGCCAGAAATAATGATAAAGTTTTTCTGTGGCAAGATATAGACGATAATTTTCTACATCATCAGTTACGTCCTTTAATATAGTATTTAGCTCATCAAGATTTTTTTGATCATCTTCTGAAATAGAAATTTCATTATGTTTATCAAAATTATAATCATTCAGGTTTTCGAGAACAAATCGACTAGCATTCCAAATTTTATTAGAGAATTTCTTGTAAGCCTTAATTTTATCTTCTCCTAGATTGGCATCGCTCCCTGGTCCAATACCAACCATTAATGACATACGAAGTGCATCAGCTCCATATTTTTCATTTAATTCAACTGGATCAATTGTATTACCAAGAGATTTTGAAATTTTCCTGCCTTGTGAGTCACGAACTAATCCATGCAGGTAAACAGTTTTAAATGGAACTTCTCCTAGTAGATATGTACTCATCAAAATCATACGAGCAACCCAGAAGAAAATAATGTCATAACCAGTTTCTAATAAGTCTGTTGGGTGGTAAGTATTTAAATCATCTGTTTTTTCTGGCCAGCCAAGAGTAGAGAAAGTCCAAAGTCCAGATGAGAACCATGTATCAAGTGTGTCTTCGTCTTGAATCCAGTCATCACCCTCAGGTGCATCGGTTCCAACATAAATTTGATCGTCAGTTGCATCAGACCCATTTAAACCTGTATCTTTTTTATACCAAACGGGAATTCTGTGACCATACCAAATTTGTCTAGAAATGCACCAATCACGTAGATTTTCAATCCAATTATAATATGTCTTTTCAAATCGCCCTGGGAGAATTTCAGTGTCACCACTTTTAACTGCTTTAATCATTTCATTTTTTAGAGTAGTTTCCTCTCCTGCTTTATTTGTGAATTCTTTATTAACATTGATCCACCACTGAAGTTTTGGAAGGGGTTCAATTATTGCGTTTGTTCTTTCTGCGCGAGAAAGATTTTGATCGATCTCTTCTTCTTTTTCTAATAGATCTGCATTGCGTAGACGTTCAATTATTATTTCACGAGCAATGGTAGTTTTCTTTCCAGCAAGTTCTTCATCTTCGACTTCCATTTTTGCGTACTCATTAATAACTTGTTTTATAGGTAGATCATGACGTGTAGCCATATCATAGTCAGTTTGAGAGTGGGCGGGTGTAACACCAACTGCGCCAGTACCAAATTCTGGATCCACTTCTTCGTCTCCAATAATTTTAATTTCCAAAGGAACACCAACAAAATCAATATTAAAAGTTTGACCAATTAAATCTTTGTATCTTTTATCTTCTGGGTTAACTGCAACTGCAGTATCTCCAACTTTAGTTTCGGGACGAGTAGTAGCAATAGTTATAGGGAAGTCAGGTGAGTATTTAAAATAATAAAGTTTTCCTTTTGTTTCTTCATGAACAATCTCGTCATCAGAAATTGTAGTTTGACCTTTTGGATCCCAGTTAACGATTCTATTTTTTCTATAGATAAGTCCTTCTTCATACATTTGCTTAAAAGCAGTATATACAGCATGTCCACGAGTTTCATCTAGGGTAAAAGCTTCACGTGACCAATCAACACTAGCACCCATAGATTTAACTTGGTTAACGATTGTGTCGTGACTCTCTTGTGCAAATTTGTTAACACGATTCAGGAACTCTTCTCGCCCCAAGTCATGACGACTTTTCTTTTCTTCTTTCAGTAGAATTTTTTCAACTTTTGTCTGGGTAGCAATAGCCGCGTGATCAGTCCCAGGAATCCAAAGAGTTTTTTTACCAGTCATTCTGTGATAGCGAACAATTGAATCTTCAATGGCTAACATCAAAGCATGTCCTGTATGCATTGTTCCAGTAACGTTGGGTGGGGGAAGCACGATAGAGAATTTTTCTGCATCTGCAGCAGTATAATTTTTCTCAATAGAAACATCAGGATTAAAAAGTCCTGATTCCTCCCATTTTTTATAAATTTCCGGCTCTGTCTGAGTCGGATCATAAGGCTTTAAAAATTTCTCTGGTAAGTTAAACATAGGGAAATATTAGCAGAAATAAGGTCTAAAACCAAGAAAAAGAAAACCCCGCCAGTTTTTGGCGGGGTTTTGTATAACGATAGAAATAATTTACGCGTAGCAGGGGATCTGACGCTTATACTTTGGTTTACGTCCTTTTCTTGATCTTACACTCCTGCCTAATTCCTTGTTTTGCTTTTTAAGCGTTATCTTTTTTGATACATCTTCTTTGAAGTACCATGCGACTGCACAAGGTCTGTTTTCCTGTGTCGTTCTGTCTTTTCGGGATCCTCCCTTAAAGCAGATACGATCTCCTATTTCTGGAAGTCTTTCGCATTTGGTTTTTGCACCAAATTTGATAGATCCATCTTTTCGACCATTCGCGATTTCAACTTCGCTATAGTTACGTATGTGGAAAATAATTTTTTTTCCATCGTACTTGGCTATTCCGAAACCTCTTCTGCGGTTGTATCGAATTACTTTCGCTGTATTACTACGTTTGATGAGCGACATCTATTATTCCTTTCGTTTATGTACTGGTTATTGTTTAGGGTTCAGTGGTGTATTTAACTACAAAATATAATTTAGTCAAGCTTTTTGTGGTCAGTTAAATCTATAAACTCAAATTTCCATTAGCTACAATTTCTGGGTTAATTTCTGCTTTGTCAGGATTTTGTTTAAAGTTTAAGTATCCAGCAATACCGATCATAATTGAATTATCAGTAGTTAGATTAATTTCTGGTACCCATACATTAATATTTTCTGTAACTGTTTCAGAGTCGTTTTGCAGTCTTGCAAAGGTTTCGCGGATATTCTTGTTTGCAATAACTCCTCCACCAATTATTAAATCCTTGGCATCATATTTATCAATAGCCTTGGATGTTTTTTTAAGTAGAACTTCTGTTACTGCTGTCTCAAATTCCAGTGCAACAAGTGATTTAATTTCTTCGCTCAAAGTTTCACCATGTTTTTCTTTTAATTTCTTAACAAGATATAAAACAGCAGTCTTGATTCCAGAAAAAGAAAAATCAAAATCATTAGTCCCAAGCATTGGACGCGGTAGAGAAATTTCAAACTCGTCGAGTCGTTTTTTAAAATCTAATTCACCGTTAGTAATTTTCTCACGACTAATATCAGCTAATGCAGAAATTTTAGGTCCACCAGGATATTCTAGATCTAGTAATCGAGCAACCTTATCGTATGCTTCACCGATAGCGTCGTCTTTTGTTCTTCCTATGATTTCGTATTCACCCCAGCCTTTAATTAAGACTAATTCAGTGTGACCACCAGAAATTAAAAGAGAAATAGCTGGAAAATTTATCTTCCCAATATTTGCAGATTCTTTTAGTACGGAAGTGATGTGACCTTCCATATGATTTACTGGTACAACAGGAATTTGCCAAACTAATGATAGGGCGCGAGCAAAATTAATTCCAACCCAAAGAGCAGGTTCAAGTCCTGGTCCAGATGTTACAGCAATTAAATCTATATTTGGTTTTTTAATCTTTGAAACATATTTTATAAAAGCCTCATATAAATTTGGTTCACGAGATAAAATTTCACGAACTTCTTTTTGAATATTTTGTTCAATACCAATAATCTCATCATTAGGAATTATTTCTTCATTAGTTTCTTTAAGAAGTTTCTCTAGTAGTGGAGTTAGATTTAACGCGTGTTCTCTTTTTGCAACGCTAGGATATACACCGCCAAACTCTCTATGTTTTTCAATTTGAGAATATAAAGCATCACCTAAAACATTAAATTCAGGATTAGTTTTTTCTCCATTTGCTTCAAGTAATGAAATAGCGGTTTCGTCACAACTTGTCTCAATTGATAATATTTTCATAGATTGAATCATATGTTTATTTGGTGTTAATTTCAAGTAATAACTAGCTTTTTTCTTTTAAAAATGATTATATTTATTTCAGAACCAAACTTAAACTAGAACCCAAAGAAAGGTATATATGACTGAATGTCCGCACTGTCTAAGAAAAGTCCCGGAAAATAAATACATAGATCATGAACGAGACTGTGATCCAAGTAGAATACCGGTAGTTCATTCTATTGAAGAAGGTGAAAAAGGCTTCAAAGAAGAAGTGATTAACACAGGTATTTCTTGTAAGAACCATAAATGCAAAGGCGAAATTATTTCTAATACTCAGAAAATTAATAATTACCCAAGCTTTTTGCAGATAAAAGGTCCTGGTGGAGAACGCCAATCACATTTTGAAACTTTTTATTACTGTAATACTTGTTGTATTAGTTATCAATTTCTTCCATGTGAAGATGATTAACTTATCTCAAGGTAAGCAAAATCCCGCAGTACTGCGGGATTTTTTTTGTGGGCGATACAGGATTCGAACCTGTGACCTTCTCAACGTCAATGAGACGCTCTAGCCAACTGAGCTAATCGCCCTATATAAAAATAGAATATCAGAAAAAATATTTTTGCATAGTTCTCGGGTGGTGCTAGAATGTGACTTGTCAAAACAATTAAAAATAAAATAAATTATGTCAAAAATAAAAAAAATATTAGCAAGAGAAATATTAGATTCAAGAGGTAATCCAACAGTGGAAGTAGATTTAACACTTTCAGATGGATCGTTTGGTAGAGCAGCGGTTCCGTCAGGTGCTTCTACGGGGAAATACGAAGCAGTTGAGTTGAGAGATGAAAATAAAAAAAGATTTTCAGGTAAAGGAGTTTTAAAAGCTGTAGAGAATGTTAATAAGAAAATAAATTCTAAGATCCGTAACAAGGATTTTGACCAAGAAAGTTTAGATAATTTTTTAATTGAACTAGATGGAACAGAAAACAAATCTGTTTTAGGAGCTAATGCAGTACTTGGAGTTTCATTGGCCTTTGCTCATGCAGTAGCAGCATCAAAGAAACAACCTCTATATAGATACTTCAAAAAGATTTCAAAAACAAAAAATGCTATTCAGCTACCAGTTCCAATGATGAATATTCTTAATGGTGGAAAGCATGCAGAAAAATCAACCGATTTTCAGGAGTTTATGATTGTTCCGCACGGATTTAAAACTTTTTCCGAGTCTTTACGTGCTGGAGTTGAAGTATTTCATACACTAAAGAAAATTTTAAAAGAAAAAGGTTTTGGTACAACAGTTGGCGATGAAGGTGGTTTTGGTCCAAGTCTAAAAAAGAATGAGGACGCTATTACTTTGATTATAGAAGCAATTAAAAAAGCAGGATACAAACCAAAAACTCAAATTTCAATTGCGTTAGACGTTGCCTCTTCAGAATTATTTGAAAATGGTAAGTATGTTTTAAAAACTGAAAATAAAAACTTAACAAGTGAACAAATGGTTGAATATTATGTCGATATTTGTAAGAAATATCCAATCATTTCAATTGAGGACGCATTAGATGAAGATGACTGGGAAGGATATGAATTGCTTACAAAAAAACTTGGTAAAAAAGTTCAATTAGTAGGTGATGACTTGTTTGTTACAAATGTTAAAAAACTAGAACGGGGGATTGAAACTAATGTTGCAAATTCAATTTTGATTAAAGTTAATCAAATCGGAACTGTTTCAGAAACAATCGATGCAATTAATCTAGCAAATAAAAATGGATACACAGCAGTTATGTCTCATCGCTCAGGAGAAACAGAAGACGCCACAATTGCTGACTTTGCTGTAGGTTCAGGTGTTGGACAAATCAAAACTGGTTCACTTTCAAGAAGCGATAGAACTGCAAAATACAATCAATTACTTCGTATAGAACAAGAGCTTGGTAAGAGAGCAGTCTACAATGGTAAAAAAGTGTTTAACCAATAAATAATAAAATGTCTGAAAAACAAGTCGCACTGATTGTTCTAGATGGATGGGGCTACAGTGAAGAAAAAGAAAATAACGCTATTTATAGTTCTCAAAAACCATATTTTGATTCAATTTGGAAAAAGTACCCACATAATTTATTAATGGCCAGCGAAGAGTACGTAGGTTTACCAAAAGGTCAGCCTGGTAATAGTGAGATTGGTCATACCACAATTGGCGCTGGTCAGGTAATTGATACTGATCTAGTTAAAATTAAAAAAATGATTAAGGATGGTGATTTTCATCAAAATAAAATTTTTGAAAAGACTTTTAATCATGTAAAAAATAATGATTCAACTTTACACATCATGGGTCTTGTTGGTGAAGGCGGAGTTCATTCACATCAAAGCCATTTAATTGAACTCATAAATTTAATTAAAAAAAATAATTTAGAAAAAGTTGCACTACATTTATTTACTGATGGTCGTGATTCTGGACCTTACGATTGTGTTGAATCAATAAAAGTTATTCAAGAAAAATGTAATGATAATATTTTTATTTCAACAATTTCTGGTCGTTATTATGCTATGGATCGTGATAATAACTTTGATCGTCTAGAAAAATTTACTAAATTTCTTGATGAAGATTATTCTAGTGATACAGTAGAGGATTGGGAATCTGAAATTAAAAAACAATACGAACAAGATAAAACCGATGAACACCTAGAGCCTTTTGTTTTGAGTAAGAGTAGTATTTCAGAAAATGATGCTGTGATTATAACTAACTTCAGATCAGACAGGGTTAGAATGCTGACTTCAAAATTACTTGAACAAAAAGAAAGAAAGAATCTACAAATATCTACTTTTACTGAATATAGTAAGGATTTTGATGTGGACGTTATATTTCCAAGAGAAGAAATAAAAACAACTCTTGCAAAAGAAATTTCACAGGCAGGACTTACACAAACCCATATTGCAGAGACAGAAAAGTTTCCCCACGCAACGTTTTTCTTAAATGGAGGAGTAGAAGAACCTTACAGAGGAGAAGAGCACGTCTTATTAAACAGTCGAAAAGATGTTGCTACGCATGATTTAGCACCAGAAATGAAAGCTAAAGAAATCGCCGACAAGGTAATAGAGTCAATTGAAAGAGATGATAATTTTATTTTTGTGAATTTTGCAAATCCAGATATGGTTGGACATAGCGCAAACGTTCCAGCAATAATAGAATCTATTGAATTTTTAGATAAACAATTAGAAAGGGTCGTTAATAAAATTATTGAAAATGGAGGGGTTGCTATCGTGACTGCTGATCATGGAAATGCAGAATTAAATATAGATCCAGTAACTGGTGAAAAGCACACCGCACACACAATAAATCCAGTGCCGTTTATTATTACAAAAGAAGGGATCAGTGTTGAAAAAGGGGGGCTTTCAGATATTGCACCAACAGTATTAAAAATGTTTGAAATTAAAAAACCAGACAGTATGTCTGGTAATAATTTAATTGTTGGTTAATTTTTAGAAGTTAATTCAAAAAAAGAATTTATTAAGTAATCAGAAATTGGTCCAACCTTTCCATTTGCAATTTTCTTTGAATCAATTTTAGTAATCGGGAGAACTATAGCTTTACCACTTGATGTTATTAGTACTTCGTCTGCATCCCAGAGTTCTGACATCTTAACATCACCCTCAACGACCTTGAATCCAGCTTTGCGAGCAAGCTCGATAACTGTCTTCCTTGTGATTCCATGCAGAACATTATCCACCGGTGTTTTCAGAACTCCATTTTTAATTATGAATATGTTACTAGTAGAACACTCTAATACTTTTCCATTGTGATAGTAAAGTATCTCACTAGCACCAGCTTTCTTTTTCTTTGGTTGTAATTTAACGGCTTGAATATAAGAAGCAGTTTTTGATTCAGGAATTTGTCTTTGGTATTCGCTAGTAATTAATTTTCCACCTTTCTTGAAAAGTTCTTCATCACGTTCAGGAATCTTCTCAGCAATAATATAAAAATTTCCTTTAGAATCTAGTGTCATGGAATCACCACTGACACCACCAGTTAATACAAGTCGAAAAGCAGATTCCTTGTCGTCATTTTTCTTTAGTAGTTGTTTTAGTATTTTATCTAATTGATCTTGTGAGACAGGAATTTCAAAACCAATACTTTTGGCTGATTTCTTGAAACGATTGTAGTAATCCTTCAGTCGAAAAGGCTTTCCGTTATATGTTCTAAAGTAATCAAAAATAGAATAACCTCTAATAACCCCAATATCGTTAATTGGTAGTGACGCTTTTTTTGATTCGATAATCTTTCCGTTGAAGTAACAATATTTTTTCATGTATAAGCAGATTATATCATTTTTGTTATAATGGGCTATATGGCTAAAAATAAAATTTTATTGTATTTATCAACGTTTGGAGTTTTCTTATTGGTAGACTTTACTTGGATAATCTTTGGAGCAAACCCATTGTACCAAGCAGAAGTCGGAAGTATCCTAACAGAATCATTTAGAATCATTCCAGCTTTCTTGGCATATATTGCACTTGTATGGGGATTATTTATGTTTGCAATTAATCCAGCATACAAAGAGAAAAGTTTTGTTAAGGCGGTTTTCAATGGGGCATTTTTTGGTATTTTTTCATACGCAATTTTTGCTCTGACAAATATGGCTATTATAGAAGCATGGACTTGGAAAGTTGCTACCACAGATATAGTTTGGGGAGGTGTAATTGGGATTATTGTTGCAGGAGTTGGTTATAAATTAGCAACTGCTTTTCTGAAAAAATAAATAAAAAAAGAGCGTTGGTCCGGACCAACGCTCTGGCAAAATTTTGAGTGTAAGAAAATAAATTTCTTAATCAACAAGCTAAATATTTTTTGTTGGTATGTTGCTTTTCAGCCAACGGTGGCGCTTGTTGTAAAGGTCTTGCCGACCCTTTATTCACCCGTACAAGAAAGTCTAATTATACATTTTTTATTAAGTTAGTACAAATAAAACACTGTTGCTTTTTTAAGATAAATTGTTATTATTTTGCTACTTGTTTTTCGTGATTTTTTAGTCACCAAAAGCAAGGCCAAGCTTGGCCGAATTTCTAACGAACTTTAATTAGTTTGTAGGGAAGTTTGCCAAATGGCCCTATCGTCTAACGGTTAGGACGCGACCTTTTCAAGGTTGAAATCGGGGTTCGATTCCCCGTAGGGTCAC
>Ga0136601_1000043_pt1 | contig 61484 bp, 72 predicted proteins | sample AntRauMFilla2699_FD_181020 | JGI IMG/M metagenome (GOLD analysis project Ga0136601, IMG submission 181020) | Saline lake microbial communities from Rauer Islands, Antarctica - Metagenome Filla 2 #699 | ecosystem: Environmental > Aquatic > Non-marine Saline and Alkaline > Saline | place...
ATCGTTGGTATACATATAATCACTAGGCAATTCCCTTGTTAAGAACCTTCTGTTTGCTATGAGTCTTTGATTCTCAGAATTTGAATCATAATTATCTTTTTGTTTTTCTTTTTTGCTAGATATGTGTGGTATAATTATAGCATTTGGTTTATTTTTATTTAAAAAATCAATAGTTATTGCAGTGATAGTAGCTATTACATTTATGGAATCAGGTTTTTCAAGCATTGCAAATGGAGTATCTAATGTAGTAGAGTATTCACGCTCCCAGTACTTACTAAATTGTGTGAAAATTACATTAAATTTTATATTGTCTCTATTAGTAAAAGTATATTGGATACGGAAAGGTGAGGGATTGTTTATAATCTCAAAATTATACTTCTCCGATATAAACTCGTAATATTTAATTAAGTTATTCATGGTATTCTTTGTTTTAATCTTCTATTCTAGTTATCATAGAACTTGGGCCTTCATTAGAATATTTATAATTTTTGGGTAAAAGACGTAGTAAAAATCTTCTATGGACTCTAGTTCTTTTGTTTTCATCACTTGGTCTATAGAGTTCGTCATCTTTTTCTGATTCAGAGGGTATGTGTTCTATCAATATTATTTTTGGATCATACCTATTGATGAAATCGATGGTTATCTCAGTAACTGTTTTCACAACATTTATCGCATCTGATTTATCTAATTCTCTAAATTGTTTAGCACCAACTATACCATATACTCTACACCATGCATAATCTTTTAATTCAAATATTACTCTAAATTCGATATTATCTCTATTTGTGAATGTATATGAAACTCCTGTGTCATAGAGGTCTCTTGTTGTGTTTTTAAATTCATAACTTTCATTTATAAAATCATAGTATTTTAATATTCTTTCCATAGACTATATATTAAAAAATACTATGTTTTAATATAAATCCACTCTAAATCTAAGCCTTTAAAAGACTTTACGTCTTTATTATACATATACATATATTTACCACAAATAGTACATTCTTGAACTTTTCTAGTTATTGGGTCAAAACTATTATATAAACCCCTTGCCTTTTGTACACCAACATTTTCATAGTTATGTGTGCCAAGCATACAGAATATGTTTTTCTTTTTTATCTTATTTTTTAATAACTTAACCTCTATCAAACCATCAATATAATTTTTACTACCAATAAACCACTCATAATCACTATCTAATGGAAATCTAAATATTTCACCTGTTTTAGCATCAATTGCTAGAAGATGGTAATTCGTTATCATTAGGTCTTCGAACCTTGATGGTACATGTGCTAATATCTTACTCATATGGATTATATAATAAAAACACTTAAAGTTTTTAACTAAAAAGGGTTTTTGTTATTTGTGTATAATATTTATTATACATCTTTGCGTAGATGATTAATCTCTTCATCTAGATGGTTTAATATTTGTCTCCTTCCGAGTTTTCTTGAAGAACTATGACATTCCCTTATTATTGGTTTAATCAAATCAATTTGTTCATCTTTGCTCAAATCTTGATTATCTACTGCGTTTAATGTAGACCATATCAAATCGCTAATTCTTTCTAATTCGTTGTTATCCATTTTTTTATTTCTGATTAATATTATATTTAGCCATCTTGTCTTATCTATACACTAATATCAACAACTTCCATACTTATTAGATACAAAGCACTCTAGTCCATAATCTACTTCAAAGCCAATACTTTCCAACTCTATTATATCTGAATTATTGACTTGTTTTGGATCAACATGTACGAACATCTGATTGTGTACACAACTAGTAGGAAACTCACTATCTGTGTATCTGTTAAAAATTTGTAAGGCTCTAACTAATTTTTTCATTTTATTTTGTATGTTGTTTAATAATTACTCTGTGTAAAGATATGCATGTTTGTTTCTTCAATGATTTAACATGGTTTTAACTAAATTAATATATAGGTTATAAAAAATATTGTGATAATGAAGTATTTAAAATTATTTGAAGACTATGATGAAAATTTTGATGAAGATGACTATAATGAAATAGCACTTGACTACGCAAATAAATATTATCACGATGAGGTAAAGGGTGGTCCATATGGTGATTATTATGAAATTCTTGATAGATTAAATGATTTCTGTAATACTGATTTCCCATATGGAATACAAGACATTCCAAATACAGTCATCCTTTATAGATTATTGAATGTTGATAGTATTGATGATATAAACAAAGAAGATTTAGGTAAATCTTTTGTAGGTGATAAAGATATGTATGATGATTATGATTTTGTAGAGTCTTTTTTACACCGTTACGGAGAAGAAACTAAAAAGTGGTTCATTGTAACTATTGAAATGTCATCAGAAAATATTGATATGTCTTCAACATTAGGTAATAGAGCTGAATACCCAGATGAGTATGAAATTGCAATAATTGATGATAGGGGATTGAAAATAGTTGACATTGAGGAAGTAGAACCCCACTAATATAACTTATACTATATATTTATTAAAAAACCATCTGTAGTAGCGTACATCGCCTATAACCTTTTGTGTACTTTAGCTTTGTTCGGGTTATCACTACTACAAATGGATAAAAAGATAATGTCGCTAGAATCAAAATTCTACTACGTTTCGTCTAATGCGTGTCACTGATTGTCTTTTTTCTGTAAATTGTTTGCCTAAGTGTATTTTGTTTTTCATAACCTCTTGGCAAAATCCCCCAATTGAGTTCGGGCTGAGTAACTAGCTATTTCCCTATTATTACTTCCAACCTTATTACAATTAGTTGGTACACTTAATAAATATAATATGTAGTATTAACTAAAGATTTCGACTCCTAATTTCTTATTTAATAACCAAATGGTACTTGCACCCATTTCTGTACGCTGTTAGCTAACTATCCTACTATATAGACGATTGATTAACTTAATACTACATCTTATAACCTACCTATCTTTAGTGATTAACCTCTTATTACATTACCTCATCTAGGAGTTTATCTGTTTTGGGACTATTTAATTTAATCACACCGTATTCAAGGCTTAACGGTTTCCTTCAATCCCCCCATCTAAATCCAGGAGGAGTAGGTTTATCGGGTTTATTACCATACCTGTCTATTAAACAACATATTATAAAAAGTATAATTGCTGATCCTACATATATTAACATTCCCTTTATATTCATAATATTTAATTTTAATAAAAAATTACTTACTTCAGGATCTTTACCTGCCTTTTATATATACATGTACTTCTCAGTTAAGAGTCAGTACGAGTTTTATTACTTTGTAAGTAATTATATAGCCTCTTCAAAACCAGCATCACTTGGGATGTTTTGCTTTCAAAGCTAGTTAAACATCATAAAAATAAACACAACTGCTGATAAACAGTATAATAATTTGCCAACACGTTGTCTATTTGGCTTTTAATAGGTCAGGTAGTAAGTACTACATCCATATCCAGTACGTGATTACTTAAATTATTATTTACTTTTAATTAAAGGGTTAATTATTTTAATAAAAACTCTTCTGACTAGTATCACTCTAGAATGTATCAAATAGCTTTAGCTTTTAAACTGACTTCGCAGGGCGATACACTATTATTCTTTACATATCTCTAATAAAACAACTGCTGATACAGATTCGGGTAGACAAACGCTAAACAGTGCTCTAATGAGTACTGACGGTTTTAACATCCTAGTTTATCTTCAATCAAAAGAGTTTAATTATCACTTCTTTCTTTTAATTATTTAATATAGACAAATATACAACTACTAATTGGTTAAAACTACGAAAAACAATAAATTTTATTTAAATTATTGATGCTCTGTTTTTAACTACGCTTCTTTCGCACTGTGTGATAGCCCAATCAATTTTATCATCTGATATTTGATCAACTGCATCATTTATCGGTAACTCTAAGTTTTTGTGACAATACATACGCTTAAATATTGTTTTCTGATCTTCTGTGCATTCAAGAAGTAAATTCTTTAAAATGTTTTCTGCTGCTAATCTTAATGTTTTGTTCATACTTTCTCTGTTATATTACCATTTTTCTTCTTTGGTGACTTTGCTATATCTATTTACCTTCCCATACAAAACCCACCAAGTACCAGTAAAGTTTGGTGATAGTTCTAAAGCATCTTTCGTAAATTGATGCTTATACCAATTAACTTTGCGACATTTTCTATACCATCTAAAACCATTTAAATAATAGTCTGTAAATATTTTCTTTGTATTATTAGCTTTTCTCATGATATATAAGTTCGTTGTATAATTACTATAATCTACGTCTCCAATATTCAATAATTTGTTGGACTTCAGATCCATTTCTTATTTTTATTCCCTTCTGATCAACATATATTCTACCACCATAACTATATGAATCTCCTGTGTCTTCATATACATCAGTTCTTGTCTTTATACCAAAAAACCTTTCTATAAAATTTGGATATCTAGTTAATTCATATACATTGCCTTCATTTGCTATCTTAGCTATTCTCATTTTTAAAGTTTGTATAATTATTAATACTGTACTCTAGGAGTCTCGTTTATAAACCAATGGTTATTATCAGCATACCTAATCTACTAATTCACAATGATACTCTATCATTAGCTTGCTTTCTGACATTATTTTCATATTCATATACTTAGCTTCTTTAACCAATTTAACACTTTTTCTTTTAAAGGTTTTTTTGAACTCTTTACTATCTTCAATCATCTTTCTTCTAAAATCTTCTTTATACTTACTGTAATCAGCAGGATAAAGTTCTTCTACATCCAACCTAATTATATCATTTAATGAGAATGGATTGCTTGTTAAGTCGTATAAAGATGTTATTGGTGTTTCTTCTCCGTTATTCAAATAAAAATGTATGTTCATAAGTGTATTAGTTTTATAACTTGTTTATTTTGTTAATTCAAATTTATAAGATTCTGGCTTCCATTGCTTTGAATCTTTGTCCCAGTAATACCAATTTTCTCCAATTAACATAGTTGTATATTTTAATATTATTTCTATTATAGCACAAATATATACTTTTTAATTCAGACTACCAAACGAAAACAAAATATATCACTCAATATATTTTGTTTTTGATATAAAGTGTTAAGGTCTTTCGTACTTATTATTTTTTGCATTATTCATCCAACAATCAAAGTGTTTATTTATAGCATCCCAATCGCTTATTAAGCCATATTTAGCTATTTGATATCTAAGTTCCCTACATACCTTTTCAGAACTTTCATTTCTCCTTTGTTCTCTAGTCTTTCTCATATTCGCATATATTGTTTAAAAATTGCCATCAGTTATTTTGTTTAATAAGTCAAATTCTATTTTGTGATTGAAACAATCACCGTTCCCACTTGCGTGAACTCCCCATCTATTTCCTTTACAATCTATTCCCTCCGCATAAGTTCTATCGATATAATCAATCGTTAAATGTTGATGATAAGTAAAATCTTCTTGCATTTCAATATATTCAGACATCGTTACACTGTTATCATTATGATATTCTTCGGTTGTCCAATAGTATGTTTCCATAATTAAAAAGTTATTATATAGTTCTGTTTAAATGCTATTCGCCATATTCGGCTAGGATATTTCCTTTGTCATCAAAGTATTTCATTGCCCAAGTGGGGTGGCAGTTCCTAGGTTTTTTCTCCCCATCAAAAAGGATATTAAGGTTTCCACTTGTATTCCCACTTCTTACTTTACCAATCAGAGTTTTACCATTGTAAGAATGTTCTACTGTCATCCCCTTTTTACAAACTCCAATCCTCTCTTATCTTTTACATAATCTAAATTTATCATATTTTTTTTATAGAATTATCTTATTTTATGGTGCGATACCAAATTCATAATCATAGCTATCTTCACCATCCTCACCATTTTTTACTTCTTTTACCCAATCCCAATATTCTTGTGGTGGTTCTTCTAAATTAAACCTTTCATTAATTGTACCATCTTCCCATTTGGTAATTTTTAGAGTCACTTCAGTTCCTTTTAATATTCTGGCTATTTGATCAATTACCCAATCTTTGTGATGAGAACCATCTATCCCACCATACATTTCAATCCAATGTAAAGACCAATCTTGTTTGCTATACATTGTGTATTTAGTCTTGCTTATTTCTAATTTTGTTTCACCTAAGTATCCTTTCATTTTTTTTGTACAAATATAAGAATAAAATTTAGATAAACATAATATTTTTATTTAATATATAAATTATGAAGTATTTAGCTAGTTATAACAAATTTTTTGAAGATGGTGAAGGTGGTGGTGATTCATCTAGTGGGATGGGTGCTGTTGTATCTGCACAACCAGGGGCATTACCAGGACAAACTGGTACAACTGGTAGTGGAGATGTCTCATTTGTTTTTAAAAAAGATAGAGGAAAGAAAGGAAATCCCTCTGATGTAAGTGATTTAAGAGATTTAGATGATGCTGATGAGATGGAAAAGATAGATGAAATATATTCTAAACAAGATATATTCTCTGAAGTCCTAGATAATCTAAAACAAAAAAACTTATCACCAATTACAATAAATAAAATAATGGACTCTTATACCGATATGATTTCTGATATGTATGACAAGGGGATAAACACAACTCAAATAGTAGATAAAGTAATGTCTCTAGTAGATGGTGGTGGTGATAAAAACCATATAGGATTTCAAAGTCCTAATGTATCGACAAGGAATTTGACATACTTGTAATTAACTTATTTTTAGTTTTTTAAGCTTCCTTTTTCTTTCTAATAAGATAGTGTTATATTTAGGAAGTCTCATTACATCACCTATATTATATATATTTCTAGTTATATTATATTGACTGGTAGTATTCATATCGTCTGTCCTGAGTAGGAATCTATCCAGAACTATGTAATCTATGCTATCTCTGTTCATAGTTGACCTTGTAAAGAAAACAACAGTTCTTTTCAAGGCATCATCTAGTTCATAGCCATCATCTACCAAAATTATAATAGTTATTATTACTAAGAAAGCAAATAAGACCCACAAAATAATATTAAGACCCCCGTAGCTTTCATATGTTATAGTTCCCTTGTTAATATCAACCTTTTCTTCTAAAAATATAGTAGAAACACCATCAGTATTGTTAGCATCATGGTATACATATACATATCCAGTAGGAACTTCTACTTCCTCTATAACACTCCTAACATAAACATCATCCGTAAAACTACCAGCAAAACAATAAGACAGAATAGTGAGTGTTATAAGGATAGTTTTTCCTATATTTTTAATTAAAATGAAAAATATATAGATTGGTAACATAGTAAGATAGACTTTCATAATATTTTTTTACAAATATATAAAAAAATATTAGTTAATCACTATACTTTATAGAATTTACTCTTTTAAGCCATCCTTTCCCATGTCTTTTGAAGGTTCTAGATACTTTATATTTTGCTATTCTCTCTTTCTTTATGGAATTAAAGAGCTTTTGTGAATCAACTTCATTTACTAGATTTAAGAAATCTTCACTAAACGGATTTTCGCTAGATGTTATTGGTATTGAGTTTTCATTAAATGCCTTTCTTAATATTTTTCTCATACCATTTATTCCTTGGTTAACACAGCCATCATATATTATATTAGCTATTGATTGGTTATTAAGGCTATCTAAGTTCTGTCGTTCCCAATACTTTTTTTTATATATATCTAAAGCAGTTGTATACTTTAGATTAATCATATCCTCCTTACTTGGTAATTTGTTTGTATACTCCATTAAAACTGGTGCTGATATACCGTAATTACTACCAACAAACCTTTTTCCATAAGCAGTCTTTACAAAATTACCATAGTCACCTCTGTCATTAGAATAACCCTTTTCTATTTCCTTTACATACTTCTGTGCAGTTGTGAACTTAGCTTTAGTGATAACAACTTTACTAAATTCTTTTATAGTATTAGAAAGTTCTTTATAGAAGTCTCTATCATTAGCTTCAACATAATCCTTATCTATATCACCATCTGGTAAATAGAAGCTTATGCTAGCAAATGTAAAGAATAATGTTGATAAAGATAATACCAGTCTTTTTCTTTTGTTCTTTGGTAATTTTTTTAGACTAGACATAAGTTTATAAAAGTATTTCTTTAAGCTACTCTTAGGAAGTTTTTCTAAAAACTTTTTTAGTTTTGATTTCTTTTCCATATTCCATTCGTATGTATTGTTATCCACCCACTCTCCTTTAGTCTCTAAAATAAATAAAGTTTCAAATAATATGGTATTAAATTCCTTGTCTAGTAAAAATTCGTTATATTTGCATGTTATCATAAGCTATATATTAATATGGAAATACCACTAAAAATACTTAATGACTATTTATTAAACAATAGATTTGATGGGGGAATAGCAATAAGAGTAATTAAAATAGATAATAAATTATATAATATAAAATCATCATTTAGGTTTACCAATAACGATATATCTATAATAGTAAATACTTGGATAAGAAGGGATTCTCGTATTGATATAGTTGGTATTGTTATAGCATCTAGATATGGTTCTGTGTTACATGATAAGGTTTATAATTTGAACATAGAGACTCTTTATGAGATTGAAGGGGTGATTAAAAAATATATATATTTAAATGGTAAGAGTGTTCGCTCTATAGGGAGAGAGTTTAATTTGTCTAGGATTTTGGAAACTTCGGCCTAATAAATAAGTATAATAGATATGGAAAATAAAAGATTATTATTTCTAGGAGATATCCACGGAAAGTATTATGTTATAACTGATTTAGTGAATTTATATGATATAAGAAATGCCAATATTATACAGGTTGGTGATTTTGGTATTGGATTTAGAGATTTTGAAATTGATTATGAACTCCTTTCGCTTGTTAATGATGATTTAGTCGATAGAGATATATATTTATATGCTATAAGGGGAAACCATGACTACAAACCATATTTCGATAACGATCCATTTGGATTTAGTAATATAACCTTTGTAAAAGATTACTCGGTGATTAATATATCATCAAAAAGTATACTTTTTATGGGTGGTGCAATAAGCATAGACAGAGTTCGTAGGATAGTAGATAATTCGAATAGTGATAAAAAAAGTTGGTGGTCTGATGAAAGTTTTGAGTTAGATGAAAAATTACTATCTAATATAGAAGGTGTAGACACTATTATATCACACACAGCACCAACATACTGTTATCCAGACAATACTAATGGATATTCACGCCTCGTAAATGTTTTGTCAATTGATGATGATATGTTAAAGACAGATTTACACACAGAAAGGTATCTTATGTCGGAAGCATTTAACATAATAAAAAAGAAAAATAAAATAACAAACCATTATTACGGACACTATCATACTAGCAAAGTATCGGAAATGGACGGAATAACACATCACCTTTTGGGAGTTGATGAATTATATGAAGAATATGGAAAATAAAGTAAGAGTATCTTGTGCATCATTTGCATCTATAAAAATGGGAGATGATTACCTCCTTTGTCTAAACAAAAGCCAACTATCCAAGGGATATCAAGTCTTTACACCATTTGGTGGTGCTTTAGAGTATGATAAAGAAGCCAGTGTATTTCTGGACAATATTGGTGTTGAGTATGAGAGAAAAGAACCCGACTTGAGATTGTTTATGGAAAAAGATAATATAGATCTTTTTGAAATATGGTTTAGTAAAAAGGGCAATAGAGAGTTTAGTGTTGATAGAGAAATGATTGAAGAGATGGTAGATGAGGAAGGTGTATTTAGTTCTTTGTCTAAGGAGGATTATGCTAGTGAGTATATTAAATCTGAAAAAATAAAAACAGATAGGGAAGGATTTGAAAATTTTATGTACTTTGATATTTTTAAAATAAAGTTTAATATATCAAAAGCAAGAGAAATATTCTTATCAATGGAAAATAAGCCAAATATAAGATTAATATCTAAGGATGAAATACTAAGTGGAGAGACAACAGATGGTATAAAGATTGGTACTAATAGTAAATCAATAATTATATAATGAGAAATGCAAGTGTTATATGTCTTAGGTGGAAACTAACTGGTAGAATTGAAGTATTTACTAACCTAGGTAAGTTATATAAAAAACACGATTCTACTGCACTAGATATCTCTGTCCATTCCCTTAGAAAAAAGAACCTATTTAGGGGGTGGCATAATGACTACGTAGAAGTTATTAAAGTAGCACCTAACTATTAATTATTTTATTAACAAAAAAAAGCTTGTGTTTCCACAAGCTTTTTTTGTACTAGATATTAAGGATTATTAATCCTCTTTTTCTACATCTTCTACTGTTAATACTTCAATATCAAAAGTTAAATCTTTACCCGCTAATGGATGATTTGCATCAACTAAGACATGGTCTTCATTGACTTCTTTTACCACAACGTTAACTGGTTGACCATTATCTGATTGTGCTTGTAGTTGTTGCCCAACTGTTACATCACCTGGTAATTGATCTTGATTTACTTTTGCATAAAGATCTTCACGAATACTTCCATATCCTTCTTCTGAAGATACATCAATAGTTACCTTATCTCCTACATTTTTACCTAGAATAGATTTCTCAAATCCTGGTATAATTTGTCCAGATCCAACTTGAAATTTAAGTGGGTCTCTATCTTTTGAACTATCAAATGCTTCTTCGCTACCTTTTACTTTTCCAGTGTAGTGAACTGAAACTAATTTTCCATTTTCTATCATAATTAAATTGTTTCTTAGTTATATACAAAAAAGGCAATTTGTTTAGTAATTTATAGAATTATTTAAAATTATTTAAAATCTTTACCAAACACACTAAGTCCTTTTTTATCACTAGCCTTGTCATCTTCTGAGTTAAACTTGGTATCAAAGAAATTCCTATCGTTATCAATAACTTTTACATTAGAATCCATACTTGCATAAGGACCTAATTTACCAGAGCGATAAACACCTCCTCTCATATCACCATTTAAGTACCCCTCTACGAAATAGCAATCCTCTAATGTTGAAGTCTCTATATTACAATTTAGAATTTTACTTTTATATGCATCACTTTGATATAATTTTGATCTTGTTATCTGAGAGTTCATAAGTTCAGAACCTACTATATAACAATCATAGAATATGCCAGTTAGTGTGCAGTTAACCAAATCAACAGTTTTTATAGTAGATGTTGCTTTTATATCAGCATCTATTATTTCTAATGATTGGGTTTGTGTAACGTAATTCATTATACCTTCTTTTAATTCATCACAAGATTTTATGAAATTATAAATCTTATCATAAATACTAGTATAATAGGAGTTTACTACATCATAATTACTATTCTGATCAATTTGTATTTGTATCTTAGGAAGCTCAACAATGAAATTATCATAACTAGATAAGTTCTTATATGATGATATGTTTTCTTCTAAATAATCTTCTAGCTTATTTTTATCTTCGTTATTAAAAGGTAGTGTTATACTATCCCTCACACTAATAACAAAACGTTCCATAAAATATATTATTTGTCCTAAATTTTTCTCATAATCATCACCACCAATGTAACGATATTCTACCCTTTGTTCATCCCTTGGTGAGTTAATATTTAGAACATTAACACCGTAATATTTATCACTAGGTAGTCTCATGTTATTTTTAACAACAGATAATGGAATATTAAAAAAATCATACTCTTTAAAAGGAATGACGTTTTTAACAGACTTAGCATATACATTGTTCTTTCTAGAAGGATATGCTCTGTATATTTCTTCCTCATCAGTATTTAAAATCAATTTAAGAATGTTTATATCCTTTAGATCTATCTCATCATCATTAAAAGAAACATTAAAGTGTAATGAACATTTCTCATTTGTATATCCATAATTTTGTATAAACTTTACTATTTTAACTAAAAAATACTTAGCATCGTAATAATTCATTGGACCAGTTACTAATTCTACCATATTTGAACCACCAGATAAGTCTGGTTCTATCTTAAAATTGTTAAAATCTGGTTTAAAGCTAGAGTGATACTGTCTAAAACCCCATACCTTCACTGGGCTTAATTCTTTGTTAAGCATTTCTATTGTTTTATAGTATGACATTTCTTTCATATAAAATTCAAATTCCATACCAATAACACTATCTTTTAGCTTATGTGAATGATTTAAAAACTTGTCCGAATATTTTTCCATATCATATATATTAAAAAGACAAACGTGGTTTGTTGATGTTCACGTATATCATTTGCTAATTGAATATTTGTAATTACCAACACCATATATTTTGTAGATTCCCATAGATTTAGTTATTTCATTCTCTGTCATGTTTGGATCATATCCTAATTTTACTAGTTTAGCTTTGTTAAAATTATAACGATGTAGTCTGATACCTCTCTTTATATAGTGGTAGTTAATGCTAGTTTCTTTTATAAATTCAAATCCAATACTCTCGTAGAAAGATTTAAATCCGAAAGACTTGTCATAATATGAGATAAGTTCTTTAAAATCAAAATTATTTTTAAAAAATTTTAATAATTTTGATGCACCACCAATAACAGAATGGTTTATTTTATTGCAAAATCTATGTAATTCATAAACATCCATGCTATTCTTATTCATAAATACTCTATTTCTACCAAACGACATAAGACTTACCAAATCATTATTATAATAAAGACCAATGTTTGTCTTAGATTTAGAACTACCCTTTAGGTGGTTATCCTCTAAAAAGCGGTTAGCTATTTTGCTAGGAACATATTCCACCTTACACTTTCTTCCAAAGATTTTATTCTCTACATTTTTTCCTAACTTATTCTTTATAACAGATTTAATTATATCGTTTTTGTATAACCAATCATCTTCCCAAATTTGAAATAATTCAATTCCTAAATCTTTACACATTTTGTGTTTATTAAAATGGTAATCTTTTGGTTTATGCATCTCATTGTGCCAATATAATCCATTAAACTCAATAGCTATTTTTAGGTCTGGGATATAAAAGTCTAATTCTAATGGCTTTATTATCCCTCTAGTATTTGTTAATATCTGACCATCATATATACTTTCCAAAAAGTTTAAAACTTTTGATTCATAGCTTGATTTAGAAGATAGTAGTGGATTGCATAATGTACATATATCCATGTTTAATTGAAGCCTGTTTGATAATAAAAATTTATTTATACTAAATGTCTTATTACAAGATTCACAAACAATATCATATATACTATTATCAAGGGATATAACATCTAAGTCATATTTATCTTTATAATGATTTTTATACTGTTTAATCCAATTTTCTTTACTTTTTTTACCTATTTTATCCTTAACAATATTTGACTTTGATGGATTATCAACACCATATTTCTTTATGTTAGTTTTCTTTATTTTATCAATTATCTTTTTATTTGAGAAAACATTATCAACACCATATTTAGTAAGAACAGATTGTTTTATAACTTGTTTACCTTTCTTAGAACTTAAATAATATTCGTTATCATATTTATCTAAATTAGTTTTCTTAACTCTGCTTTCATACTCATTTGTTTTAGAATAATGTTCTACACCCCAATTCTCTTTAGAGGTTTTCTTAACCTTATCTTGTGAACACTTTGAACTACAAGAATAATAACCAGCATTAGATATATTTTTAATATATTTTTGATACATTATCTGTGTCTCTTTACCACATACATCACATATACAACTAACTTTCTGATGACTACCACTAGTTAGAAAAGATATTGGTATATCCAAATAATCCCCTATTTTTAAATCTTTATTCTTACATTCTCTTAATCTTTTAATATTCCTTGTATTTGCTTTTATTCTAACTTCTTTGCTTTTTATCATAATAGACCTTGATTTATTTGGTGGCTAATAGTTATTATATATTATATATTAATAATGTTTAATCACACTCTATTGAGGGAAGGCTATAATACAAATATATATGTAAAATAATGTAAGATTGAATGGACTTTTTTTGTGTATATTGTAAAACCAGAAAGAAATTTGACAAGTTTGTAAAAGTTAATAAGATAAAGAATAAATACATAGTAGATATAAAAAAAATAGTGGATGATGAAGATGTTGATTTTAAGAAAGATAAAACATATTTAAAAATACTAATATTTAATAAAATTCAACAGGCTATTGATAAAAATAAAGATATTTACTACATACCAGACTTTGAGAAAGAATTTTCTGTAGAAAAATTATTAAACCTTAAAAAAATATTGGGAGATAATAACTTCAATGTCCTAATATTTTATAACGAATTCAGAAAAAATCCTAAAATAATAGACAATGTCTTGTCTAATCTATCAAAGTTTTCTAACTCACAAATAGTTAGAGATTACTAAGTCTTTAATATATAAATAAAATTATACAAAAGAATGGCTAATAGTGTAAATATATCCCCAGTATTAGGTGGATCTCCGCTTGGTTTGGTTACTAGGAGTGGACCAACACGTGATGGGATATCTAATTTCACAGGCGGTGCTACCAGAAATGTCAATGTTAATGATTATAATGCTGGTAGAAAACAATCATCATCTAATCTAGATAGTGATGGTAATCCCATACAGTCAAGAGTTTCACTATTCACAGGTCGTTCAATACCACAATTTTGGGGGAATATTGGGAAAATGGGCACAGATCAAGATTCTACTGGATTTGATTCTTCATACAACACATTAAATAGAAGTGTACTACACAATGATGATATATATGATACTAGTATTTTAAACATAATAGAAAAATTATCATTCTCTAGTAAGGCTGCTTTAAGAGCACAAGACTTTGCATATCTAAAAGATATAGGAGTTTTTCCAAATAATAGATTAATGATAGCTAGGCGATTTGATAAACCAATGAAGGATAATATATTAGATAAAGGTGGAACACCACCACTATCAGTACTGATTGGGTGGAAGCCACAAAGCGAAGATTTCCTAGACATAGATTTTGGTGAGAAATGGGAGGATGCAGATGCTGACTTTACAAAGGTTATAAATAATCTAGGTCAGGATTTTAGCATTGGTGGTGCAGGTAGTGGAATGGGTAGTGGAATTAACTTCATACCATTAGCAGGATTTACTGAGAATTTACAAAGGGACTTCTTGGCTAAACTAGGAATACTAGATAACAATGACCAACCTTTACCAACTGGGAATCCTAATATAATAAAAATGGCTAAGAGAAGAAAAACAATTGGTTATGGAGAATCTGGTAGTGGACTATCATGTACCGTATCTATAAAAATGGTTGTTAAGTATGAACAAAAGTTTATATCAGGTATAGATCCAACTATTGCATGGATGGATATAGTATCTAATGCTACATCTTTTGGTACATCAAATAGTACAAACTATGGCTTATCGTCTAACTTTGCCAACAATATAAATAGATGGACTGGTAAAAATGGTATATCTAGCCTTATAGATGAAATAATAGGAGCGATTACAGAAAGTTTTGAGGAAATAAAAAGTAAAGTAGTTAATTTAGTGAACAATATAATAGAAGGCAATGCTGAAGCTGGTTTAGATGCTATTACTGATGCTGCTGGTAATGCTGGTGGATTGTTTGATGCCATAAGTGATTCTATTTCTAAAACTATTCAAAAATATAGAGTTCAATTATTAGGTATAACACATGCCTTATCAGGCTTACCATCTACACCATGGCATATAACAGTAGGTAATCCACTTAGACCAATATTTTGTTCTGGTGATATGTATACTGATAGAGTTAATTTAAAACTAGGCCCAACATTATCATTCAATGATTTACCATCTGATATAACAGTTGAGTTCACTCTTAGAAATGCTAGACCATTAGGGCTTCAAGAAATACTAGCTAAATTTAATACAGGATATTTAAGGACTATAAATACTAGAAAAGATTACTTATCAGATATATCCACACCACCAAATGGGGATGGTGATTATGTTGATGGTGGTGGTTACTTCTTTAATACTGAAGATAATGTTAATCAAGTAGAAAATGTGACTGGGACAGAGGTTATCAGTAGCCAAACTACTAATACAAATACTACAACTACAAGTAATGGTGCTACTAATAATTTACCAGTTGGTATTGGTGCATCAACAGATCCTGATTCGGTTGGACCAACACTCCCACCATCCCAAAACGGTGCATCAACAAAAGAGACCGACTTATAAAAATAAACTTATTATGGATTTTAAATCAATTGCAGATATTAAAAAAGAATCACCAAATGGACTATTTGACCTATCAACACCTAACCTAACATATAGGTCAGATGTTAATTTAAACAGTTATACGGTTGACCAAGGTGATATTATGAGAATTGATATAATATTTCAAAAAATATATGGACTTGAAGCCAACGAAGTTGGTATGAGTTTAGAAAACATAGATATCATATTATTTATAAACGGTATCGATAATCCACTTAATATAATTAAGGGACAAGTAATACTTTACCCATCTTTAGATGATATGGAAAAATTTAGAAAAACAGAAGAACAAATAGACCAAAGCAGACTATCAATTAAAGAGAAGCTGATAGTTCCTAATAAAAGCACTAAAAAAGACAAAAATAGACTTAGATATATTGAACAAGACTATTCCCTCCCACCAGTTGTTTTAAGGACTCCTAAAGCACCCGTTAGGTTAGATGGTAGCAGAATGTCAGTTGGTGGATTATAATTGAAATAAAGACAAATATGGAAGAAGATGAACAAGTAAATCCAAAGATAAAGTTAGAGGTTATAAAACCAGAAAATGTGAATATTAGGGTCAGAGAAGATATGCCTCCCATAACCGTGTTTATTGGAAATAATACTAACACTTAGATTTATAACCCACCATCCGTGATGATCCAATTATAAGTATTGAGCATTATATCTTTCCCTGTTTGTCCTGAACTGTTATATTTTATTCCTTCTGCACCAATTTTCAAATTATGTATATATGCTAGATAATATGGTATAGAATAAACTATCACAGATTGTGTAACACCACCAATTATTACTTCCTCCTGATCAATTGGTCTTCTCTCATTATATGAAATGCTAATATTGTGTTCTGTGGGAATCATAAGTAGTATATTATTTTACTTATGTATTAAATATAAAAATCAAATAAACTAAACATTAAATTCATCTCTTGGACCATCTTTAGGTTTGTTATTATCGTCTTTTATATCGGTTAAGTTATTTTCTTCTTGTGATGAAGTCCAGGCATCTCCATATTGTGCCTCATCTTCTCTATTATTATTAGCAACTGTCCTCACACCATTGTTATCAACAACATTAACATTATGTGATAAAAATTTTAAATCTTTTGTTGCTTTAAACTCAAGTATTAACTTTACCAATGCAGGATTAGCCATTGTTGGCCCACCAGCATTATATAAACCACCATTTTGTAATGTGTCTAAAAATTTACCTAACCAATCTATGAAGTAGTTACCAAGTATTGCTTGTTGGTCAGCAGACTCATCTCCTAGATTTAAATTAGCATTATTATCTTTTAAGTTTAAGTTTATAGAATCACTTTTTATATTAAGATTGTTATATTTATAATCTAGCTTTAAACCTTCTGTATCGTTTATATAGAACTGTGTCTTATGGTCAAAAATAATTGACTTCATAGACTTATAATCAGAGATATCCATTGAAGCTAGCTTCTTCTCCAAATTGACATTATAATGGTCTGCATAGATATATTCTGGACTATTCTCATTACCTTGATCAAATGTAACCACCATCACTTTGCCTATTTCTGGTAAATTAAATTCATTGCCATTTAAATCCTTCCAAGGATTTGCCCAAGGGATATCTTCGGTTAATATACCTTCATAGACATCCATGACTCTTATTTTCAACCTACCTAGCTTCTTAGGATCAGCATTATCTTCTACTACACCTACATACGTTTTACTCTTATCTGCCATATTATATTTTTTTTATCTTGGTGAAAATGGATTCCCACCTATTATACCACCACCACCTAAAGCACCACCTGCTGCATTACCTAAAAAGTTTATTAAATCCCCTCTAACGTCATAGAATATCCTTTCCCCAGCACTTAATGGTCTATCTGTATAAACATTTCTAGGTGGTCTTACGCCAACTATTCCATTTGCAGTTATTATTTTATTTAAAGTTCTATTAAGTATAGCAGTTCTAGTATTTACAAAAGTTTGTAACTCTCTAGTTGCTGACCTAATGGCAACATCCTCAAGTCTGTTCTTTAGTCTTTTTCCAAAAGATGTACTTTGTCTTTTAAAAGATTCAAGATTATCTAAATCCTCTGGATTGAAAGTTCTTTCTGTTCTACCATTTTCTGGTCTAGATAATAAGAACCTACCATCTGTTCCAGTTTTGTTATATGTATTTTCATCAGTAGTATAGAAATTAGGAACAGAAGATAATATACTATTACCACCTGCCGCTGTTGTAGCACCTTTATTACCAACTTTCCAAATAGCACCACCATCATAACCAACATATTGTCCATCTCCATTTGGTGTTGGCATAAATCTTTCTAATTTATTAGAAGTGTATTTATAGTCAAACTGTATACTATATGAATCATAAACTGATGGTGTTTGTGTCATATCAATATCATTGGGGTGTGGCATCCCATTAAAGTATAACTGACAATCTCTAAGAGAATAAACTTGCCTAGATACATTATCTTTTACTATTTCTAGCTGAGGTGGTGTTCCTTCTTGCACACTGTTAAGTGTTTTCTTAACACGCTTAAAATTTCTTATTTCAGATACTATTATATCACAATTAAACCTAAGTAAATTCTCTGGTATAATGCCCTTTCCATTAGGTTTAGACCAATATAACAACTTGTATAGATGTGCAAGTGTGGTAACACTCTGGCTTGTATCTTCTAAGAAATCTAAGGTTATTACATCCTTATTATAATCTACTAAATATTTCTTTTCAGTAGCTGTGTTTCTCTCTGCTAAGTTCCCTAAGCCACCTACTTTTTTTAGATAATATGCCATGTATGCAGCTTTACCAGGTTGTGTTATTCCTATTCCTTGTCCAGTTTGTAATTCTGGTGATGATGAATTTCTAGATTTGGAAATACTAGCATTATCGGTCTCTCTCTCTAATACAGTCCCCCTTGTTTTGAAGAACTTAGTAAACTGTTTTTTGAAATCTTCATAGACTGGTCTTCTTGCTGCTATTTCACTAACACCTGAATAATTATTTAAAAAATCATCTATTGCACCATTAAGTAAAGGAGAAGATATATCATCTATTATCACTTCAAAGCCATATATAATAGGATCATTGTTTTCAAAAGATGTACCAGGTGATGAACCAAGCACACCACTCTCCCCATTTATAACTTGAAGTCCATGTTTAAAATAATCTGTTGTATTGTCATTAAATATAGCATAGAAATCCCTAGTTGAATATGGACTATCTACAAGGGAATCATCAGATTTTGGTATTCTTATACTTTTTTTAAACTTATCATGTTCTAGACCATCTACCTCCTTAGCAGGGTTAAGCAAATGTCCTCGCCAATCTTTATATTCGTAGTTACCAAATCTATTTATACGTCCTTCACCATCTGCACCACCTTCACCTTCTTTGTTAATAGGTTCTATTTTTGCAGAAGGAAGGAATCCCTTTGTTTGTCTATTAGAATTTAATCCCAAAATAGGTTGGTACTCGGTCTGTGGCCAAGGATTATTATTAGCACCTATGCCGTACTGTCTTTTCAGACCCTCGGCAGTTGCAACTGCTGTATCTCTTAATTTATCTAAAAGGTTTTTATCCTCAGCCATCAGTATTAAATATTTTCCTTATATATAAAATATTATCAATCCTAGCTTAATCTATCTAAGCCCAAATCACTAAAAAATAAATTTGAGTCGTTGGCAGCTAGTTTAGAGTAAGGACCACCTTGTGAACTATTTATTAAGTTTGGTAAATAATCAAAATGCCACTCTTCACTTCTAACAGATCTAACAAATCCATACTTCCATGAGTTTTTAATTAACCAAGAATATAAAGATTCATTTAATGTATTCTTTGTTCTACTACCAGTATTTAAGTCTAAACTTATACCATTTCCATGTTTAGAAGTATATGGCTTTGCGGCTAAGTTAAATCCAGGTTTTCTAGCTACCCAGTTATCATATAGGTATTTCTGTGAACTAGCTCTAACTAAGACACCATTATTTGACTTCGTGTTTATAGTATCTATCGGTGATCTAAATCCAGAATTAACACTAAGTAATATACCATCACTTCGTGCTGCTTCTTTCATATCCAGATACTTACCAACCACTTTTACATTTATAGCACTTCCATCAATCTGACAAACCTCTATGTCATTACCTTGGTTATCTACATAACTCCCTTCTATAAAATCTATATTATAATTCCCCTCTGATATAGGTGTTGGACTATTATTTATTTGGTTAGATTCAGTTTCATAAAGCCTTTGGTCTTCTGGTGGTATAGTAAGTTCTGATTCTTCTTCACCTTGGAATTCTCTCTCTGTGAACTCTTCACCCTCTGTGAAAGTACCACCACTAAATATAAAATCATCATTTTGTTCTTCTTGTAATTCCAATCCTTCTGTTTGTAAATTATCTAATGGATTTTCATTTATTTCAGAATTATTTTCAGCAGTATCTTCGGTTTGTTGAGTTTCTTTTTCTTTTAGTGTTTTGCCTAATTCTTTTCTTACAATAGTTAACTTCTGTGTTAAAGTTCCCCTCTTCCACACAAAAGATATATCCGTGATTAACCACTCACCAGTTAGCCTCTCATTTACAACAACCGTATTTATTGGTGTCTGTTTTTGGTTAATAAAATTCACTCTTATTTTTTGATATCTATAAACATTAAAGTTTGGCTGTGGCATATCTAATTCAATTGATATGTTATGTAAGTTCTTAACATTTCTTTCATTCTGTGAAAGAGCATACATATAGTTTTGGTGGATGTTATCAGTATCTATCTTACCACCATAATCTGTATTATAACTTTGTTTTAATTCTTCTGTATCGTTTGGTCTTCCCTTTAAAATTATATTATCACTATTATCAGAATTTAAAGAATCTATATCAAATTTTAAGAATTGTTTTGTACTTCTATCATAAACTCTTGAAATTGTATAAATACCACTATTTGTTGTCTGATACGTTGAATTATTCCTAAATCTATACTTATTGAAATAGAATCCAGATGCATCAGAACTAGCATCATTTGTTAGAACTAGTGGTGTTAGTTCCATGTTGCTATCTAATGAAGACAATCCTTGTGTGTTAAGACCTAGGTCATTTTTTATATCTCTATTCCACTCCTTTTCGATATCAATGCAGTTATAACACCAATAATAATCATAATAACCTAAAATGAAAGAATTATCTGATATATACGAATGTTTGACTACATTCTTTACAAATTCTGGTATATTACTACCATTTTTTCTCCAAGTCATTGTATCGTTTGTATTTCCTATGTTTGAATTAAATCCAATACCATTCTCTACTGCTAATTCTTTTAGAACATTGAAAGAAGTTCCTTTGTATGACTTGTAGCCTTTTTTATAAAAATTATCTACATCTAAAGTACCAGTAATTGTATATGTACCATTTTTCTTGTTTTCTTGGTTAAATTGCATTTTAAATCTAAGATGTATAGATTTTAAAATATCAGAGCCAGAATTTATAAAAAGTTCAAATTTAGTATCATTTAATGGCATACTATCTTGCGTACCTATGAATCCAAGTGTGTCTATTATAATTGCTCTACACCTTGGGATATTATTCTCATAATATAAATACAATGATTTTATATCTGATACTCTCATCTGAACACCATTATACCAAAGAAATGGTGTAAATCCCAGACTAGTCAAAAGTTCGCTATTATCTCCCTCATTAGGACTAGCATCAAATTGCATAGCTTTTAAATCTAGAGTAGGTTCTTTTATTTGGCTTATAATAGGTCTAGACCCTTCTAATGCTTCTTGTTCTTCTTCTCCTTCTTCACTCTGTTCGATTGGATTATCTTGTGGGATAAAATCTTCCTCTGGTGATACATTTATTTCTACTTCAGCACTTTCGACATTTATGTTATCTGGTGTTATAGTTAGTATATATGATCCAGCTTCAGTAAATTGTATTCCATTAAAGTCAGCCCTACCATTTATTGATTGGATTTCAGTGACACCAACTATATCACCAGGACCACTTTTTACCGATAGTGTTAACTTTGTATTTACAGACATATAGTATATATTTTTACAAGAACGTTCTCATTAAATCCTTACAAATTTATTTTTATAAACTTATAAGGATATTTTCTTTTGTCATAGAAACCTTGGCGTTCTTTAAAGTGTTTCCATAATATATTATTAAAACTATTGCTATCAAATACATCAACCAAGTCAAAGATAGTTGCTACCTTTTTTTCATCATGTAACCTTAACGCTCTACCAATAGATTGTATAATAACTTGTTCAGATTTAAACGAGTCTATAAACAATATATTAAAAATAGCATTTATAGAGACACCAGTGCTCAATGTTCCATAGCTTGCAACTAAGACCTTAGTTTTCCCATCTGTGTTTTCCATTTCTTTTTTAATCCTTTCCCTATCTTTGCCACTAACACCACCATCAATATAATAGAACTCTTTGTCTGGTAGGCTTTCTCTTAATTCCTTTAAGACAGTATTTCCATATTCTATTGTATGGAATAACACTAATGTGTTGTTATCACACTTATTAACTATTTTCTTTATTAAATTAAGTCTTTTATCAGATATGTGTATATAATCCTTTTCTATGCCTAATGCTTCTTTACCCATTCCAGCCTTACGTATTTGTTTAACTTTATCACCAAATTCTGGATCATTATGATTCATTATAACTGCCTTTATTTGCATATCAGATATGATTCCCTTTTTCTTTAATTCATCTGCTGATACCTCTGTTATTTTTGGACCTAATACAGATTGTATAGTCAATATCTCACAAGTATCCTCTTCTGGGAATGTACCAGATACACCAAATCTAGAGTATGCAGTACCAAATGTCCTTTTGAGTATTTTAGTCAGTGACTTCGATTTTGCACCATGTGCCTCATCAGTAACAACTGTGTGAAATTTTTCGAAGAATGTCTTTGGCCACTTTTCCAAGGATTGATATGTTCCTATATAGACATTGGCATTTTTTTCACCTGAATGTTTTCTAGGTTTATCTGACATAACTTCTTCTACCCTTATATCACATGGTTTGTGTTTTTTATTTAGTATTTCTTCAGAATCTTTCTCTTTCATATCTACTAAATTATTGTCACCAAAATTATATTCTATAAAATTATCATAGAACTGGGTAACTAATGTTATAGAAGGTACTATTATTAGAAATTTAGCATCCTTTTTTATATTTTTCAAAGTATAGAATAAAACTATTGATATTATAAGTGATTTACCACCAGATGTGGCAACTTCTGCCATACAATATCTGTTTTTAAGTATCTTATATGCTGACTGAATTTGGTGTTCATATGGCATAAATTTAACCCACTCGCCTTTTTTATTTTTTACTTTGTGTGTCTTAAAAAAGTTATCACAGAATTTAGTAACTTTATCTAATGTAACATCTCTGTTTATCGGGAAATCTTCTTTATTATCTACACTAAAAGAAACGCCTATTTCAGAACACCCTCTAAGAGCTTCTTTCCACAGTCCCAAATTTATTTTACCATCTCTAAAGTATTTCTGCTTACCATCCCACACACCCATTTTAAATGGTGGCATATACCTATATCCCTTTACGTGTCTTGTTAACCAAATACTCATTTGGTGGTATTCTATCCTAGATGCTTCTGATACTATTAATTCCTCATTTTCCTTACTATACCTAAATTTCATATAATGTTATATATTAAATTAGGTGGTTTGTTTACTATTTTTAACAAAAAGGGATTTGTATTCTATAATATATACTGAAAAAATAAACTAAAAATGATAAAAGCAATTATTAAATTTTTCAAGAAATTATTTGGTATTAAAACAGATAAAAAAGAACCAAGCATTGGAGTGGCACAACCTATTGTGAAAAATCCTAGTAAGCCTTTACAAAAAGTTGAAAAAGTAAAGAAAAAGACTTTAAAAGATGGTGATTTTAAAAAGAAAAAACCTAATAAGAAGAAAGTCCCTAAGAAAGATGTTAAGAAAGATGTTAAGAAAGATGTTAAAAAAGTATCAACTAAGAAGACACCTACTAAAAAAGCACCTACTAAAAAAACTAAGAAATAGGTAAAGGAACAAATATACCAGATCCACTTGTTTATGTTAAAAACAAGTGGATTTTTATTATATAAAAGGGATGTAGATTTTTAATATATAATAAAAAATAATTAATTATATGAAAACTAAAATTGAAATAGGCGATTACTGTATCGAAGTTTGTGAAAAAGACGGATTTATTGAGGTAAAGGCAGAAAAAGACGATGAAGTAGTAGAAGAATTTACTATTGAATTGACAGAAGGTGATCAAGAAGAAGGACAATCACAAGAAGAAGGTGATGATGTTCAAGGCTTTGATGACTTTGAAAAAGAGGATGACTTCGATGAAGAAGGACAGGCTCAAGGAGATGATGATGAAGATGATGATGAAGCACAAGAGCTTCCTGCATTAGAATCTTTTGACTCTTTTTCAAAAAGGAAAAAATAATACCAATGCTCAAAAGCTTTAACCAATACATATCCGAATCTAGTTCGGATAAATACCTCCTATATTATAGTTTCGATTGGGATGATAACGTATTAGATATGTCAACACCGATACATATGGAAGAGTTGGTTGATGGTAAATGGGTTGAAAAAAGCATTTCTACATCTTTTTATGCAAATGTTAGAGATGCTTCTGATAAATGGCGATTGTCTAATAACAATCCAGAGAAAGCCTTTTCTGAATTCAGAGACGATGGACTCAGGGAAGATAATGCTTTTTTATTAGATGTGAAGGAAGCTATTAGTAAAGAAAATTATGGACCATCTTGGCAAGACTTTAAAGAGTGTTTGACAAATGGTTCAATTTTTTCTATAATTACTGCAAGAGGACATGAAAGAGAATCCATAATTAAGGGTGTTTCTTGGATTATAGACAATATACTAACAGAGGAAGAGTTGTACCTAATGTACAATAACTTACTAAAATTTGCATATTTGTTCAATTATGAAAAAGAATATGAGAGAGTTTTAGTGGGAATACCCACGGAAAACGAATTAGTTAAAAAATATTTAAAGAATTGTGAGTTTATTGGTGTTTCATCACCTTCTAGGGGTGGTATAACCACCAATACAGAAGTACTTAAAGGAGAAGCACTTCTAGAGTTTAAGAATAGGATAAATGCATTTTCTGATAGAGTTGGTATAAAGGCTATATTAGGATTTTCTGATGATGATTTAAAAAATGCCAAACACATAGAAGATTTAATAGCTAACATAACCAAAGAAAAGTTTCCCAATATTATAAAGTATGTTGTTAAGAGAACTAAAAATCCTGACAATGTTACTAAGACCATTAAAAAGTTTGATGAAGAAATATCAACACCTGGTAAAGAAAGTTCAGTACTATCACTTACACAATTTGGAAACATGACTAGTAGGCTTTATCCACAAGGACCAGATAATAGACAAGACGACTTTGCTAATCAACATAACCAACAAACAGAATATTTAGCTAAGTTATCTAAAGAACTAGTTGATAAAAGAAGAGAACTTAATAAGGAATTTAAAGGAAAGAAATCTCGAAAAAGCATAGATAAGAATAAAAATTCTAAGAAAGAGGGAAACTAATCAACATTATACCAAATTATAGTTAAATGTCAATCATATAGTGAACTTAGTTACATTAAAACTATATATATAATGATGGATAAAGATTACATAAAAAATATAATACAGAAGGTAGTTAGTAAAGAATTTTCTAACACACAGAAAAGAAAAGTCATTGATTATAATGATAGATTCAATTTTGCATGCCCTTACTGTGGAGATAGTCATAATAATAATAATGCTAAGAGAGGGAACTTATATTTGAATAGACTTTTTTACGTATGCTTTAACTGTGATAAAAAAACTACATTAGATAAGTTTGCCAAAGACCATAATGAACAAATAGATCCTGATAAGAAATTAGAAATGATTGAATATCTAGATAGTGTTATGACATATACTGATTATAGTAATGATTTTGTAGATGCTAAGTTTGATGACTTAATTGATTTATCAGAACTTGAAAGAGTATTCAATGAAAATATAACACCGATATCAGATTTTAAGCCAATTGTTACTAATAGTGGTATATATAAGTATCTAGTAGATAGAGGAATACCACCTTCTGCACATACTAACATTTATCAAGGTAAATTTTGGATAAACGAAAATGAATCTCAATGGATTATAATAATGCTCAACAAAAGAGATGATAAGGTTCTTGGTATGCAAATTCGTAATTTGAAGATGGGGAAAAGAAGAATGTTTAAAATATACAATTATGAAAACCTTTTAGAATGGACCAACCATGGTAAAGAAAATGTTGAAGAACCAGATATAAATCAGATGGTTATCTATAATAAACTATCTTACTATTTTAATATATTAAATGTAGACTTTTCTAGTCCACTAACTATATTTGAGGGATATTTAGATTCTTTATTTTTTCCTAATAGTCTTGGTATGGTTGGTATAAACACCGATTATCGCTTCTTAGAAACTAATGACTTAGATTTAAGATATTTTTTCGATAATGACCTAGCAGGGTTTAAGAAATCACAAGAAAAAATAATAGAAGGATATCCTGTATTTTTATGGAAAAAGTTATTTGAAGATATTGTTGATAAAAAAAATGTTGAAGACCCATTTAGATTGTTACATAAAATATCAAAAGTTAAGGACTTAAATAAACTATGTGAGGTAAAACCAAATGCTTACAAAAGCCTTGACCTAGAGGGTTTCTTTAGCAAGGATGTCATGGACTTAAAATGGATTCCTAAAAACAAATATAAGCCAAATTATAACGATATTGATTATTCCAAGAAGATAGAGGCTTTAAAATACTTATAAACACTATATGAATTTTATACTTCTATAGTTTTTGTTTTTATATCTTAAGTATTCTCTAAATGGAGTATTTCCCCTTTCGTTGTTACAGTATCTACAACACACAATTAAATTAACCTTCGTGTTATTACCACCACTACTTATTGGTATTATATGATCAGAAGTAGCATTATCATAATTTAACTTATCATCACAATATATACATCTATAATTTCTATGTCGGTTTATATATCTTTTAGCAAATCCCGAAGTTCTCCTCTTAACATTTTCACCACTATATTTTAACCCAACAACCACAAAGTAATTTAGTCTTTTATACCTTTTTCTGTATATAACACAATGTTTATAATTTGGATTCATTTTCATAATAAGTATAATAATATATTTCCATCTTTTGAAAAACTTATTATCAACCGATATAAAGTGTTTGTTTTGCTCTTTTAGCAAAGATTGTAATGTTTTCGTTAAGCCCATAATCAAATATGGCTTATATATTAATAATCTATTTTCATAAAATAATATATACTGTATGGAAAACAAGAAATCAAAGAGATACGTAATTAACCTAGATGTGTCAAAGAGTAGATCAAGAGGCAATAAAACTATTCAAGTAAATTTAAAAACAGGTACTAGTAAAAGAAGATGTAGTGACAATTGTACTGATACTAAAAAAAATAGAAACATATTTATATACGGATTCTTTGGTTGGATGAATTTGAAATGGGTGATTAGAGAATTTTGTAAAATATATTCTGATGAGCCATCATTTTTCTCTAAGAAAAGGTTTGAATCATCAATTGGTTTTATAATAGGACAGACTGGTATGGTATTATATTTATTACACCATTATAAATTTATGACAATGTCAGAGTTTTTACTTTGGGCTGGTACTGAATTTATAATCGCTGGTTATTATGTTAATCAGATACAGAAAGAAAAAAGAAGAAAATCTGATGAATATTATTTAGAGGAGGAAGACTTTTATAGCGATTTAGAGGATGATGAGAATATAGAGCCAGAAGATACAGATGCTGACTTACCCAGAAATCTTTAAAATTTAAACCTTAAACCTTTGATTCGAAATCATTATTAGTTATCTCACCTATTACATAATCAATAAACATATCTAATTCATATTCTAGTCTAGAACAGAACTCAAATACATCGTAATGTGTTTTATTATCAATAAAATGATAAAAGTCTGGTGATGTAGTACCATTATGGAATAATATTATTTTACCACTTAATATACCTTCTATTTTATGTCTTTTATTTAAAATCATATCTGGTACATATAGAGTACCTATAAAATGCCTCTCTTCATCAAGAATTTCAGTATGTGAATACTCAAACCTAAAGTTACTATCATCATCTTCAAAAACCTTTTCAGATTCTTCTTTTATTATAATATTATGTATGGATTCTTCTTCATTACATGAATATGAGTCTAAAAATGATATTTCAAGTTCTGTTATAGAACCAATTCCATATCTTAATATTTTATCTAGTAAATCATCCACTCTATCACTTGATGTATAACCATCATATCTCATAAGGGCATTCATATTTTACATTATTTTTATATACTATATATTAATTTATAAAATCATGTCGTGAAACACATTGGTCTTCAGCCGATGTGATGTAAGGCGTAGGCAAATATACAAATAAAATCTAGAATAGTAATAGAGAAGGGATATTTATTAATATATACATTATGTTAAGAGCATTTGAGTACAGATTATATCCAAATAAGGAACAAGTAGAACTAATCAATAAACATATTGGTTCTGCTAGATTCATATATAATATAGGGTTGGAGGTAAACAATTCTTCTAACGAAAATAAAACAACTCCTTTTGATTGTTACTACCTAATAAAGCAAATACCTGGTCTTAAAAAAGATGTTGAGTGGTTAAAAGAAATAAATAGCCAAACCTTACAAGCACCAATTAAAAACCTAGATAATGCTTTTAAAAGATTTAGAAGAATATACATAAACCCATCTGTGCCTTCGTTACAGTGATTTAAGACAGTTTTATAATCTATATCATTATAGAAATTATATTCAACACCTTGTATTATTTCCTTCCTTATATGCATAATTAAAAAACTCTTACTATTATATGAAATAGTAAGAGTTTTGTTCTAATTACCATGGAAAATCATCACCATCATCGTGAATATCTCCCAAATCATCATCGACATTTTTCTTTTTATTTGGTGACATACCAAACCCAGAGAATATATCCATTACCACTGATAACCTTTTGGTTATTTCAGGCATCCCTAGTGGCTCTATAATAGAATTTATAGGTGATAGTATAGACTTAGAAAATTGTGTATCATAGTCAATCTCTGGTGCTATTTCGATAGGATAAGATCCTCTTATATAAGCAAACATACCTGTTATCTTTTTATCCTTACAAACATAGTACTTTATTTTAGTCCCAGATTTTATAAACTCGTACTTATTTTGTAGTGACTTGTTCTCGTTTAATAGATAGTTGTGATGTGCTGCCGACTTGACTGCAAAATGTGCACCACTTACAAATTGAAGTGGTAACGACTTATCGTTTATAACCTTAACATCATATTTAGAAACGGAAGATTGCATTGATATATCATCAATATCTGCTAATTCAAACTCATTTCTAAGGTCTTTAACTAATCTTAACAAATCCTTTATATTAAATGTATCTGGGTGAGAAAATAAATACTTTACAATATCAACAATCTTAGTTCTAGCAAATGCGGGTGTTGATGATCTAACTAATTCAACACCTTTTGGGAATATATAATCCATTCTTTCATAAGGAATTCCATCTTCGAATAATATGTGTTGGATATACTTTTTCTTAGCTATATTGATAATAGACTCTGATATTCTTTCTAATTCAAAATCTTCTTTATTCTCAACACCATAACTATCAGCATGTTCATCAAGCATTTGTTTGAAGAAGTTAGCAAATCTTATTTGGTCAATCCCGTTGATAAAGTCAACTTCATTAGACCAGTTCCAGATTAGATTATCACCAAAGTTCATGTCTTTAACAATTTTTACTATATCTCTGTTATTAGAGTAAAACCCATCCATTAAAATTAAATCATGTGGCTTTTTTAAAAGTTCTTCAAATTTATCAATATCATCTTCCGTGTTATTATTAGATATAATCTTCCCAACTAAATTTGGATTGTCTATATCTAGTTTAGTTCTTGATAATACTATGAATGGTTTATCAATAGAGTTTAAATACTCTTTGTTAAATACTTTATTTTTCCAATCACAGTGATCCATACATGGTTTGAATGATACAAAAATTGAATCTGTGTTATGTACTAATATATCATTTGCTATGAAGGTATGTGATTCGTCTTCCATTTCTAAATCATATACGTATTCATCCTCAAAGCTTCCAATTTCTTCTACACTTTCAATTTCTAAAAGTTTATAATTTTCTTTTTTCATATGCTAGTTCTATTCTGTCTATAGTCTTTTTAATTATGTATTATAACTCTATCACCACTTTTTAATTCCTTTGGTTTTATTTCCATTTTTTCACCATTTCTAAAAACAATTAGGGAATGATCTTCTGTTATAATGATTTCCTTACCACCACTCTTTATTTTCCATTTCTTTTTAGAAGTTTTGTGTCTAATTATATTCTTCACCTTAGAATAATGTATTTTTTCATCATCAGTCCAATTTAATGACTTAAAGTTAACAGGTATAACTTCTTTATCTTTTCTGATAGATAATTTATTTTGTTTATCATAAAGATCTTTTATCGTAAATTTACCCTCTAGTGTATTTATAATGGACTTCCCATCTACACTATCACCATATATACTAACTGGTTCTTTTTCAGATATTTGTGTTACATTATCAATGTATAGTTTTTTATGCAATTCAAAGTCTAAGTGCCATTGTTTGTACCAATAGTCCTCATTATCTTTGTCCATCTTTTTTGTAAGTTCCCTACCTTCTGATGTAATAGTACCAGCAACGTGGTTATTATATAAGATAAAGTAAGGAGCAGCAAAAGCACCATAGCTTCCGTTTAATACTAATTTTAGTCATCCACCCCCCCTAAATAAATTAGCGGGGGTTAACAAAGAGCAAGCTGTAAGGCGTTGTAGTAATCAACTTCCTTTTTTAGCTTGCTCGCTTGTTTTTTCAATGACTCTATTTCTTTTTTGGTTTCAGCCTTCATAGAGTTTTTGTTTATTATTCGTTTTTATTTATAGTTTTTACTAAGTACTATGTTTAATGTAATTTCATAAATTTTTATTAATTTCTAATCTTTTCAATATAATATTATAATACTCTATTTCCTTTTCAATGACTATATAATTTCTTTCTAAGTTCTCACACGCAACGGCAACTGTTCCACTACCCGCTACATTATCTAATACTAAGTCATCCTTATTTGTATACGATTTTATGAAAAACTCTATAAGTTTTAACGGCTTTTGTGTTGGGTGTATAGTTCCATTTAATTTGCTTTTTTGCTTATCAGAAGGGAATATCTGTACACTTCTAGGATACCTTATTGTTTCACCACCCCCACTTACATCTTTATCTACCTTCCCATATATTTTTGTCTTATTCTGAACAGATGCTTTCTTAGTATATGAATTCATAGGTTTATGCCCATTTGTCATCTGTGGATTGTAAGTTGGTAGTTTTTTGTAAAATACCAAAATATTCTCATGCGATTTCATAGGCATTTTCTTTGCATTAAAAAACCCAGTAGATTGTGTTTTCTCCCATATCCATTCATATCTTAGCATTTCTAAATTAGAGCTTCCCAAAACTTTATCAAATGGTGTCTGAGCAAACAATAATATAGCACCATCATCTTTGATTATTCTCTTATATTCTAACCATAGTTTATCTAGTGGTAAAATACAATCCCACTTACACTTAGTAGTCCCATATGGTAAATCTGCAAATATCAAGTCTATACTTTTACTTGCTATATTTGGCATATAGTCAAAACAGTCGCCGTGTATTACTTTTTTATTCATCTAGTATATCTTCTATTAGATATTTTCTTAACTTTCTTTTTATGTTAGCATCTGTAATATCTTCGGATACCACTTCATATATTTTACACATACTTTTCTTTATCTTATCAATATCAGTTTGTAGTAGTTGATCAGATTTCATGTAATCACTACCATTCCACACTATTTCTAATGAATCCCTATCGGATACAATAACAACAAGTGTTATATTATCCTTTTCTAAGTAATGCTTGTAATGATCTATCTTTTCTTCTGTATTATGTCTTGAATATCCTTCACCATTAACATATAGAACAAAAATAGGTTTTTTTAAGTCTAAGTCGTTATCTCTATCAATCATATATTTTTTATTTTTTTATAAATCTTCATCTGAAAAATCTTGTTCATATGACAACATCAGATTGTTATCGTTGTTTTTGACAAGTATGAAAGTGTCGAACAAACTAAACTCTATGTTTTCCATTGTTTCATCAACACACTTTAAAAACCTCTTATTAAATATAAAGTTCTTATCAATATTTTCTATCATCCCAATTTCTAAATCCCATGCTGCTCTTTCAAATATAGATACTTTTCCTTTATCAACATTGAACGTTATTATATTGTCAGTGTTTATTTTTGATAGCTTCTTCACATCACTAAATTGTGATTGTGTAAGAGAAAAGTTCCAAGTTCTATTGTCTAAGTCAAGATTTTCTTCTAATTTTTCTTTGGTTAAATCTCTCACCTCATAGTACTCACCTGCTAGCCAATTTACTTTTAGTTTACCACCCTTTATTTCTATTTTTCTAGCAACCCTAACATCATCATCCTCATTAGAATCTCTATGTGTAATAACCATACCAATTAAATCTTCTTCTTTTATAAAACTAAGATTCTTTACAAACTTATCACAACTAGTGATAATAATATCGTATGTGTATTCTATATCTTCTTTTGTTTCTAGATAATCGCTAGTCTTTAGGATATAATTTTTAAAAGCTACCATTATAGAACCACTACCTAGCATAGAGTACATAAGTATATTATCCCTGTCTATTTTTAACTTTATTGTCTTATCAATATTCGTTAAGTCTTTTAATTTTGATATGAAATCGGGAAACATATCATTTTTAATTTTGAATTTTATTTTATCAGACATTTTATTTATTTGTATTTGTATTTGAAAAAAATAATTTGTTGTCATAAATAAACTATAATGTATTACACAACAGACATTATAATGTTATAGACCATAAATATTAAATAGTTGAATATATCATTATAAGTTTTGCCATACTTCTTATTTAATATATATTTGTATAAAAAAAATAACACAAGATGAAAAACATAGATAGCTTTAAACAAAGAATGATGAAAGAAAGTAAAAAAAGTAAAATACTTAGCTTATTTGGTAGAAAAGTAGAGATTAATACTAGAGGCAACATTGTTGTTGATGGTGTTGAGTTTTTTTCCGATATATCATCTGGTGCTGTTAAGAAAGGCACACCACCAAACTCTTCATCAAGACATGCACAGTACTCTCCAAGTAATTTTGAAGGACAATTACAAGGACGTGTATATACTGGTTTATATTCAATTTTTAAAAAATCGATACTGAATGGAATGAGTGAAGGTGATATTGTAATGGAACTCACTGGCTACTTCAGTAAAGAAGATACTAATAATGCAATAGGTGAGTTTATGGATTATTTAGGCTTAGAAGATTTAGATTATGATAATATGTAACAAATACAAGTTTTGAAAATAATATATAGTATTATGATAAAGAAATATTTAAATTTTATAAACGAAAGTAAAGACTCTGATAATATAAATGCTAAGATGCAGGAGTTGAGTGATTTGTTGAAAAACTCTACAAATGGATCTGACCTTATGTATCAATGGGAAGGGGATAATGATAATGAACTAATTGTAAATTTTGTGATAGATGATAACCCAATAAGATTTGAGTTTGAGATTGATGATTTGTTTATGATGAAGATTGTTGGGAATAAAATAGATTTTAGTAAAAAGGTATCTTCTGTTGATGAAGGTCTTTCTATGATAGAGAAAGAGATACAACAATTGATAGGTGTTATGGAAGATAGAAAAACTTTAATTAAATTTCAAGATTTTTCGAAAAATGAGTCCAAAGGAAACACTGCAACTGATAAAAAACTTTGGCAGAAAGCACTTAGATGGGTTAAGGGAACTAGACACGGTGGTGTTGCATCTGTTAGACACAAAGGCGAGACATACGACTCTCCGAATGATGGTAAAGGCTTTGATGTATATCCTAGTGCTTACTCAAATGGTGCAGCAGTTAAAAAATATAATAGTTGGGGTGGTTCTTGGAAGAAGAATGAAGCTCTAGACAAATGGTTTGACGATGATTGGGTTAGAATAGATACACAAGGTAATATAGCAGGATCTTGTGGGAGTATGCCAGAAGGAAAAAGTATACAAAGGTGTTTACCTAGGAAAAAAGCCGAGTCATTATCAAAGAGTGAAAGAAAGGCTACTGTTACCAAAAAGATTAAAGCTGGTAAGAAAGGTAAAAAAAGTGTTAGTAATACAAAGAAGGCAAAGGTTAAGAGTTAAAGAATTGGATATATATGCTTTTCAATTAATACCTGAACTTCTTTGAGCTTACTTTTAGTAGTTTTGACATCAAGTTGTATTCTCCAGTTATTAACAACTTCATCATTAGTTACCTCATCATCAGTATTAGTTATATTCATATTATGTTGCTTTACTTCCATAAATTTATCATGTTCTCTCATCTGTTCTAGCGAGAGTGTCCTAGTACCAACTGGGCTACTTATCACATATAAACTATTTTCATCTGGTTCGAATATATGACCCTCATAGAAGATAATTTGAGATCCATTTTCAAGTAAGTCAGACTTAATTTCCCAATTTTTTTTCAACTTAAAACTTATATTATTCATATTGCGTTCTCTCTATTGGCTACCTAAGTAGTTTAATAATTCAATTATGTTTTTAATACTATATCCAAAGGATTCAATATTTTTGACAGTATCTCTTAGAAACTGAATGTAAGACTCTATAAGTTCCATAGTTCTTTGATTTTGTGCTATATGACCATCTATCAATATGCCCTTTTCTCCTAGATTGGTTTTTATACCAAAGCCTGTTGCATAGAATATAAACTTCTCTTGCTTTAATCCCTTTAACTTTACAGACTCTTTGCTCCTTTTATTAAGGAATAGGTTTATTTGGTCATTTATATCTTGTCTATATACCAATGCCATAGATTGGTAGTCTAGTAATTTTTTAGAGTTACCAGGATTTGTTGGATCTAATTTCAAAACCTCAAATATTGGCTTCACTTTATTGTTCCAATCTTTCCTTTTGTTTTCAAAAAAAATTTCTAGCTTTTCGTTAGTCTCTTTTGCTTTCTCTATTCTATCTACCTCAGCTTGGTCATATGATTTACTTGTACTCATATCAGTTATATTATTATATTATATTTTGTTGGGTATAATTCAAAAAAAAGACCAAACTAATGGTCTTTTTTCTTATAAATTTTATTCTATTATTTAAAGTCTTTAAACTTATAGATTTTCTGAAATCTTATATCAAAGCAGGTCAACCCAATCTAAATAAGAGAGATGATAGAGGTAAATAATAACATAATAACTATCTCTTAAACACCTGATACTTCATACTCATACAAAGAAAATGGTACTTCTTCACCATCCACAGTCTCAAAGTCCATAAGTGCTTGAGGTGAAACACTTTCATCATAACCTGGGTGCTGATCTGTGTTATATGCAATGTGTGTCACTACAAGTTTTTTATCTAAAAATTCTGTATAGTTTTCATTATCTGATATTATCTCAACAAAATCACCTTTTTTAAAATATCCATCATTAGATTCATGTATTTTAATATCTCTTTTTTTATGACTCTTCCAAGATTCGAATGTTTTAATAATTTTTTCCGAGACAATTTCTTGTTCGCTATGCATATCATCATCGTGCATTTCACCACTATGCGTATCATGCCCTTGTGTGTCATCACTATGCATATCGTGGTGCTGTGTGTCTCTACACTCTTCTGGTACTTCTGGATTTTCACCCTTTTCACATGCTAATAGAAAATTATAAACATGTTGTATTGACTCCATAGATTTAGATAGGTGGTCATTTGCCCAATCATGTTCTTTTAAGATTTCATCTACATCACCCTTATCCATACACATCATCTCTGATACCATTCTACAAACATGATTTAGGTTAGCAAAAAACATATAGTTCTCACTTTTCTCTTCACTATGTGACTCGTTAAACTTTTGTATTTTTATTTTTTTCATATTAGTTGATTATTTTCTTTATATATTATTTCTTATTTACGTATTTTTTCCAAGTATCAAATCCCTTAATAGATTCAATCTCTTTATTAACCTTATCTTTTTTAATATTTTCTAGATAAGCATAATATCTTTTAAAAGTGTTAATTACTAACCTTCTAGAATGTTTGTTATCTTGTCTAAGTATTTCATTTATGTTTAAGATAAAGCTTGTTAGTTTAAGCTCTTTTATAAACTCGTCTGTAAATTCATTTCTTAACTCTCTAATTATTATCTTAACATCAATAGATTTTAGCTTTTCTGCATCTTCTACTATATAGCTTTCATATTCACCTAGTCTAAATAATAGGTTGTCTATGTACTTATTAAGGTTTTTGTGATTTAAATCAGAAATGCTTAGTTCTTCGTATATGTGGTTTAGATATTTCATAGATATTATAATTTTTTATCAAATACATAAAGGTCATATAATTTATTTCCCTTTACTGCTTTTATATTCTTTAATACTTGCCCAGTTATAGAATCTAGTACTTTAAAGACACCTACTTGCTTATTGTTTTGGTCTAAAACTTTTACTGTATTACCAGGTTGTCCCAATGCTCCTAATATAGCAATATATTTTGACCCATATACTGATTTACAAAAAGAAATTCTAATACTTTGTAAATCCTTTGCATTATTTATATAAGCATTGTCCATTGGTTTGTCTAAGTTTAGTTGTGTGTCAGTTGTTTCTGCAACAACTGTTGCAAATTTCCTTTTCTCATCACCAATAGTTATATCATCTCTATTTTGTATTGTATTCTGCTTAACTAAGTTCTGTTGGTTTCTCCTTATCTGATTAAAATCAGCTTTAGCTATTATACCACCTCTCATTCCCTTATCATTAGCATTATAACCACTAGGTGGTAATCTATAAAAAGAGCCTGTAAATGTCATTGATAATATTCTATCAGTTCTAAAAAGCCTCCAAATTTTATTGATATGTCTTTTATTAGACACTGACCAACCATTCATGTGCCACCCTCTAAGCAAAGGCTTACCTTTAGATGAACGACCAAGCACCATAAAATAAACAACTCTTTCGTGTCCAGCAAAGTGGTCATCTTCTGCACCTTTATAGTTTACTAAAAAAATCATACCATATTTTATGGCTTTAATTGCTATTTTTTCAGAATATTTTATTGGTTGGTTAATCGGAACATCTTGTATTTCTTTAACATTTTTAAGCGAAAATCTAGGGATGTATTCCCTATCCTCTACTAAGTTATAGTTTTCCTTTAAAACAAACTCAACTGGTTTAGTATTATAATAAGCTCTTACCTCTCTTAAATTCATAGTCTATATATTAATATATTGTTTTGCATTAACAAGTTTTAATTTGCTAATAAGTAGTTTGAACTATATATATTAATTATAAGCTATTCGTTTTTAATATATAAAGACATAAAAATTAATAACATAATGTCTATAAATAACAGAGAGGATGCTAATAAGTACTATGAAATTATCAATTCTTTAATTGATCAATATATAGAAAAGTGGAAAATAAAACCAAGTCGGTTAAAAAGGTATTTAAAGCCTGGTACAAAGAGGTTTGATAACTTCCTTACAAAGAATAAGTTAAATGGTATTAAAGGTGCTGATAAGGTCTTAAAAGACGTTATAGAAGATAGAGTAGCTATGGAAAAAGATAGTATAATGACATTTGAAAATTATAAGTTCTTTGAATCAGAGGATTATAATTTAATAGAACTAGAAACTACTTTATACAAAGGTCTGGGTAAGGCAAATGTTTCTATGGAAAAATACCTTGCAGATTACTATGACACTAATCTAAGTGATATAGATATAGTTGATACTGATAAAAGACTTTTTAGAGTCAGTGCTTGGTCTTATAAGGATGTAAATGTTATTATTTATACAGATGAAGATATGGAGGTCATAAAAGGTAATGTAATAGACTTCTATTATAATGAACTAAAGAATAAAGATGTTATGCTAAGTGATAACATAACAATAAGAATGTTTGATTTAATGACAAGAGAAAACTTAGAACGTGTTCTTTCAAAAAGATTAGAATTTGGAAGTGATAGTAATTTAATAGATATTATATCAGATATTATAAATGGTGATTTAGTGAAGAATGATAACAATAAATACTTTATATGGGAGTTAAAGGATAGAATATAAACATATTGAATAAATCTTACATAAACTGAAATTCTAAAATTAATATATAATAAAAAGTATTAATTTTATATGGCAGTACGTACAGTAGGAAGTGGATCAACATTATCTAACGAGTTAGATGATTTACTTGTAGTAATAAATAAATTAAAAGACAACAATACTAACCTTATAGCAGCAAAAGATATTAGGGATAGTATATATACTCTATGGTTACGCTCAGAGGATGCAAATGGTTCGAATGACACAACATTCGTGAATTCAGATCCAGTACCTGTTAAAGTTGGTGGTATAGATGCTGGGACAACATTTGAGAATCCAACTGATATGCAAGAAATGTGGAATAAATTATTATATCCCTATATACCATTATCATCATCATTAACCTTATCAGGTGCTAGTATTAGAGAATTTGGCAATCCTTCTGGTTTATCAACTAATAGCTTAACATTAAATTGGAGTGTTGATAAAAAAACAGATCCCATAACACTCATAACAGTTGATGGACAAACTTTTACACCAACTGGATTAGACGAAAGTGGTACTAAATTAACATCTGGTACACACAGTGTAACTGGTAGCTCACAAGAAACTAACCAATTTTCTATGTCATCATCAGATGGTACAGAAACAAGTAATAGTTCTGTTAACCTAATATGGCAAAATAGAATATATTGGGGTAGAATAGATTTAAGTAGTCTAAATAATCCTAATCTAAGTAGTAATCCAGGAGCAGTTGTTGCCATATCAGGTCTTGTAACTTCTGAACTTATAAAGGGTCTTAATGGTGCTGGTGTTGGGAATGGGAATGAGTTATCGAACTCTAAAAATAAAAACTATAATGGCATAGATGGGGATGAACAACATTTGATATTTGCATGGCCAAGTTCTGTAATTGGATCAAAAACACCTAGTTTCACAGTTAATGGACAACCAAATAGTGCATTTACTAGAGTTAGAACAGATTGGACATTTGAAAATATACACGGATTTGTATCAAATTATGAGATATGGATAACAAACACGGTTCAAAATTCACCGATAGGAACTTTTCAAATAAGTTAATATAAAGAATTAAAAATAAAATAAGCAAATGAGTCAAAATACTGGAACACTAATAACTGCATCAATAAGACCGAATGATTCTTTAGATCCAATAGCATCTGCATTTTCCTCGGAGATAAAGGGTGGTGTACATTCCAAGGATGATATATCTAATAGAAATAGTATTATCGAGGAAAGAAGGGATTGGGGTATGCTTTGTTATGTAAAATCAGAAGATAAAACATACCAATTAATATTTGACGAGGTAGATGAGGTAATAACAAATAATAATAACTGGGTTGAGTTTAGTAGTGGAGAATCTTCTGGATCTTCACAATGGTTAGACTCTGTTAAATCAATTATAACATCACCAGTTAACACACCCCAAACTGGTTCTAGATATCTAGGTGGTTTAGGAGATGGTGATTCATTGAGTGGTATATGGGATAGTAAATCTCCTGGTATAGTATTCGAGTGGAATTCATCTGAATGGTTAGAAACAGAACCTAACAATGGTGATTCTATCAGGATTAATGACCAAAAAAATGCAGTTTATAGATATGATGGTGTATACCCAGATGGTGTCTGGATTAAAGAGAATTTAAACCAAGTTATAGAAGTTAATACAACATCACAAGATGGTATTTCATACCAATCAACAACAGAGACTGAGTATAGTGAATATGTCAAAAACACTATATTACTTACATCATTTGATATTGACAATACTAGCGTACAATCGACTATTAATATAAATGGATTAGGTGATATTATTATAAAAAAAGCTAGCGATGATGGTTTAGTAAATATAGTACCTAATGATATTAAATCAGGAGTGATATACTCACTTTTATATAATGGTCAATTTTTTCAACTAATACAACATTATTCAAATGATTCTTTAAAGGTACAAAATAAAATTGCAGCTGATGATTATATTATAGTACCAGAAAATCACCAATATTTGATATATGGTGATTTAGAAATAGAAGGAACTCTATTAAACTATGGTGAGGTTTTAATATCCAACGGCTCTCTTGTAATCATAAACGATGGTGTATTTGATAATCAAGGAGAGTATAAACTTATATCGCTTATAGAGTCATCATCACTAGAATTTTCAAGCACAGATACTATTCAAGTAACAGAGGTACAAAATAGTGATGATACATCTTATTCATTTGATGTAATAGATAATAGTATAGATGTTGGTAAATTGGACACTAGTATTCATGGTGATGCTATTAATGGATATATATTATCAAATGAGGATGGTAAATTCAAGTGGTTGCCAAGTACTGAAATTGTATCTTCTGATACTATATCCCAAAGAGAAAATCCATTAGGAGCAACTAGTGATATTAATCGATATACTGGTATTGATATAAGTGGAACACCTAATCTAATAACAAGTGTTAGAGTATTTATAAATGGACAAGCTCAGGCAATAGGAAACGGGGTTGTTACTGAACCATGTTATTTTAGTGATGATAATGGTGCTTCAGTGCTTTCTTATAGTCAAATAAAACAAGGGAGTGGTTTATATTTCAATGGTAATGTAGCTGGTTATCACTTATCTACAGCAGACACAGTGTTAATAATATATGAAACTTAGTATTTTTTTACTAAGCTTCATATGCATATACTATATCAATTATATCATCAGTGTCTAGTTCAAAGCCCGATCCATCTGCATTCCATACAAATGCATCATTTGAACTCAAATTTGTAAATAAAATAGCACTATTTACAGTACCAAACCAACAATTTGATGTATTAGTTTCACCAAGGCTTTGTCTTTGTCCATTAACATATATTTCAACAGTAAATGCGATAGATGGTGTTTGTGTTAACACTATACTAGTTAGTGATGCAGTTCCATTATGTGTTGTAGATGGTGATACTGTTTGGTATACTGGTTGTAAAGAACTTGTTCCTAGACCTTTAGTACCTATATATTTATAGAAACTAATCTTTGGTGGATTTGATGCACTAACACCACTTGGTAAACTACCATAAAATGTAAGAAGTCCAGCTGAAGTATCAAGTAACCAATCTCCTTCACCAAAATTTATCACAGTTGTTCCATTGTTCTTAAACAGACCATAATTATAACTACCATCACCAAAGTTAAATGGTATAGCATCTATTAGTTCTGATGAGAAGTAAGATAAATTATTAGATCCAGCAACATGTGTTAATTCTAATAGTTCTAAATATTTAACAACACCATCTTCTCCATTGTTTGAAAGTGTTGGTGCAGTTGAAGGTATAGTTCCCGCTTCTGTCCATATTTGTTCAGGTAGAACAGTAGCACTCCCTAACCTAGGTTCTTCGAAAAATTGTCTAGATAACAAAGTTTCCCCTGCTCCCAAAGACTTTTTAAATAATCTACTCGATTTTTGTTCTGATGATAATGCCATTTCTTATTCTCTTTTATTTTTATTATATACCACTTACTGTTATGCTTCTAAAAGTCTTAGAAGAACCAGCAGTAAATCCTATTCTTATTATTAAATCGCCTGTATAGGCAGCAGATCCAAATGTTATTCTTCTAGAAGTTGGAGTAGAACTTGCTACAACAACTGATGCAACACCATCAGCACCAGAGCCTGGATTACCAACACCAGCATAACCACTATCAGCATCAACCCAAGATGAAGAAGTAGATCCTTCTATTTTTACTTCCAATAACATATCTGATTCATTGGTTGTTTGTGTTATACCACTAGAGGTATTAATATTTAATGTAAAAGCTGAGTTGTTAGTAAATGCATTAGGGAACTTGAATGTCGCAAATCTAGTTCCAGTAGCATTATCATAATTATCTGCACCAAAAGCAGTATAGTCACCAGTTGGATACTCATAAGTACCATTAATTAAAAGTAACTCGTTTACATAACTACCTGTTAATAAAGATTGTGTCGAGTCATAATTGTTACCAAATCCAGTTGTTGGATAGGAACCTGCACCAGATGTAAATCTATTACTTTCATCAGATACTGTATCTATTCTAGTTGTATTAGATGATACTGTTTCTGTACTACCATACACACCTATTGAGTTTCTTCCTCTTATTGAAAACGATACACTCGTATCACTAAATTGAGCATTTCTTATTGTTGTTGAATTACCAGTTGATACACCAGTCTCCCCATTTGTTGTTGGTACTGCATCTGGATCACCAGTTTGTGAGTTTACCACACCTTGTTGTATCTGCCAAACATCATTAGGTGAGTAGAAGAATGAAGCAACATTTTCAATATCAAAGGCTATATTTGTTATAGAATCCCCAACGCTCAAAGATGGTAGACCACTTATAAAATTATTCATAGCTGGGAAATCAGCACTTGCATTTGATATGCTTACTGCTAATGGCGAATCAATATAATAATCTAATTCAACTGGTGAATTATTACCTGGATAAGTTAGTGTAACTGTTCTTTCAGTACTAGAAGGTGTTATTGCTGGAAAAGCAGTAGAACCGAATGAAAAGCTAGTTATACCTGTCCAAAACCCAGCCTTACCAGCTTGACCATCATAAGTATCAACAGATGCACTATGTCTTAAATATCCACTAGTATTAGCTGTTGTATTTTCACCATCTAATGTAAAAGTCTCTAAAGATACACCATTGTCTAATAATTCAAACACACCAGTTGTTACTCTTGCATCTTCCCCTATTCCTATATTTTGAGAACCACTATAACTAGAAAGTGTTGGTGTATTATCAGTATATAAATTATTTATAGTTGTACCAGATGTTAAGGTTCTAGCATTTCTAGGACTCTCTACAAACGATAGTGAAGTAATTGTATTATTCCAATTCTTTGGTGGTGCTGGTGCTAATAAAAGCAAAACCTCATTAAATCTATCTACTGCTGTTCCAACTGGTGTAGTTTCAGTAAAATCATTAAAAATACCATCTGTGTAAGAACCATCCTCAGCAGCACCTATTCCTAAATTTATTGTATATGAACTAGCACTTGTAATTCGACCTTTAGAATCTACTGTAAAAGTTGGAACAGTATTGGTTGTCTCATCACCATAAGTATCTGGTGTTACACCAGTATTCACTAGACTAGCATTAGTAAATTGTGTCCATGATAGTAATGGCGTTACTTCTGCTAAATCTTCATCAGAAGTAATTAGAACAAAGCCACTATTAGAGAAATCACCCTCTTCTATAAAAACAAAAGAACCAGATGTTAAAGTATCATTAGGAACTGCATCTAAAGCAACTTCCCATGCACCACTTCTTACTATATATAAATTACTATCAGTAGTTGCGGTTGTTCTGTTTACCAAAACTCGATCACCATCAACCAAAACAACACTTTGTATAGTTTGTTCACCAGTTAATACAGTAGCATCATCAAATATTCTAAGAATCACAGATTCTTTTACGTCTAATCCTTCTACAACGGAGTCTACATATTGTTTATTTACGACTGAATTTGGTGCTGATATGGAGTCAGCACTTATTGTTAGTACAGATCCTGTGTTAAAATTAAGAGTTGTTCCTACTGAAAATGTTTGGTCACCACCCGTTAATTTATTAAGGGTAATAGAATCATTTTTAATTTGCTTTCCGTCTAATTGGCTCATTTCGTTATTTAATTTTGTTTATATATTAAATATCAAATACCTTTTTTTCTTAAAAGTTATAAATAGTGGTATTTAATTTTGTTTATATATCAAATATCAAATAGCTCTTTTATCAAGATATATAAATAAGAGTTTTAATATTTAATATATAATCTATAATAAGTCAATATACAAAAAAAAATAACGAAATGAGCCAATTACACGGAAAGCAAATTAGGGATAATTCTATTGTTCTTAACAAATTAACAGGTGGTCAAGTATCTTTAGATAGTACTACTGAAATCAATTTTTTAACAGGAGCTAAACTGCTTTATACAGATGCTCCAACAACAGATGATGAATTAGTCAACAAACTATATGTTGATGGACTGGTATCACAAGCATCACAAGATGCAATATACGTAGCTGGTGATGGTTTAGAACTCACAAATTTAACATTTAGCCTAGATCCTCTTAGTGCAGGTGGTGGGTTAGCATACACAACTGGTGTATATAGCGTTAATGTTGATTCAGATGCATTAGAAGTAACTAGTGATACAGTTACATTGAAAAGTACTATAGCTGGTAACAGAACATTTTCAAATAATTTAATAGTTGATGGTGATTTTACAGTCAATGGAACTACCACTTTTGTAAATACGACTCAATTAGAAATAACTGATGATATTATAACATTAGCCAAAGGAAATTCCGCAGGAAGTGGAGTTGATGCTGGTATAGAAATAGACAGAGGTACAGATCCACGAGCCAATCTTATATGGGATGAATCTGCATCTGTTTGGGTTGCTGGTATCGATGGTTCTGAGTTAGCACTGTTAACGGATATTGGTACAGGTTTATCAAGAAATAATAATGTAGTTTCTTTAGATACTGCACAAGTTGCTAGTGATTTAGCTGGTCTTGGCTTAACTGACAATGGGAGTAAGATAGATATTGTTCCAAATGAAGGCATTATCGCTGATGTGAATGGTGTATCAATAAATCCCCTAGCAGCTGGTGGTGGACTTAGCTTTACAACAGGTGTTTTTGCAGTAAATGCTAGTGGTGGGCTTGTAATTGATGGTGATGATGTAACACTTGCTTCTAGTACTGCTGGTGATGGTCTTACGCTAACGAATGGTGTATTTAACGTGGGTGCTAGTGGTGGACTTACTGTAGATGGTACTAATGTATCTATTGCTTCTAGTGCTGCTGGGAATGGCTTAACACTCAATTCTGGCGTATTAAGCGTAGGTGCTAATAATGGACTTACCGTAAATGGTACTAGTGTATCTATTGCCTCTAGTGCTGCTGGTGCAGGACTTAGCTTCACAACAGGTGTTTTTGCAGTAAATGCTAGTGGTGGACTTGATGTTTCTGGTGATAATGTAGTAATTGCTTCTAGTCTAGCTGGTGCTGGTCTAGCACTTAATTCAGGTGTATTAGACGTAAATGTTGGAGTAGGTCTAGAAATATTAACTGATGCAATAGCTATTGATTTAGCAACTAGCTCTGGATTAGCTTTTAACGGAAATGGATTAAAAGCAAATATAGATAATAGTACATTAACAATAAATGGAAGTGGACAGATTGAAGTTGATAATGCTTTTTTAAATGCAACACCTGTATATAATCTTACAACATTAGCAACATCATATACTTCCAACGATTCTGTTACAACTATAGCACTTAGTGATACACCTAGTGATTTTTCTAGAGTTTCGGTATTAGTAAATGGACAAAAACAAAAAGTTGCAGATGGTAGCAATTCTTTAGATGCTTACTTTGTTGCATCAAATGCAACTAGTGTACCACTTGCTCTTGATAACTTAAATAGCGGTGATTTGTTAGTATGGAATGCTGGGAATGCTGGTTTTAGTTTGGGATCAGGTGATGATGTAGAAATAGTATATGAAGCATAAAAAATAAATAAAAACTTATGAAAAAATATTTCAAAAAACCGCAATATCATTTAAATATAATTGTTGGAATTATATTGGGGATTATTTCTTGCTCAATCATAGCATATGTATTTGAGGACTTATCAAACCAACAACCATCTAGCATTACTATTATTTCCATCTTACCAGCTCTTTTAATTGGTTATATATGGGAAAGATTTCAGAAAAAGATAGACAAACATGCTATTCTAGTTAGTGGATTTTCGATTTCACTAGGTGTATATCTAGCAACATTATTCTTTTAATTAGAGTAAGTAAGTATTTCAACATAAATGGAGAGTTGGTTTAATAATATATACTTAAAATAAAGTACTAGGTCAGATGAGAGGAAAACAAATTATAAATAACTCAGTAAGTTTAGAAAAGTTAGATGGTAACGGTAGTGTATCATTAAACAGTGGTGCAATAATTGAGTTTTTGTCTGGTGCAAAGTTATATTATGTCGGAAGTCCTACTGAAGCAGATGAGATTGCAAATAAGGATTATGTTGATTCGGTTAATAATAGTATATCATATATATCTCAATGGAATCCAACAACCAATACACCAACACTTACTGATGATAGTGTATCAGAAGCTAGGAATGCATATATATGCACAACTGTATTTACTCGTTTTGGAATAGATTGGGAAAAGGGAGATTATTTGGTTTATGATGTAAATGGTAATATATTCAAAGAAGATAACCCTCTTTTGGGAATCTATAGCAATGATTATAATGATTTAGATAATAAGCCATCTATTAAAGAAAAACTAATAACAGTTAGTCTAGGAGACATAGGGGCTTCAAATTTTGAAGATGATATTCCCACAAAAATAAAAGCTTATGCAATATCTAATAGTATTACAAGGGAATTAAACACCTTACATAAATGGAAACTAACTGAAAATCCATTTGAGTATGCTGCAAATGGTGTAACCGTAGTCTTAAAATCTAGTTTTCCAGCAGGTTCTTCAGGAACAGTGGATGGAGATAATAGTGGTAAAATTTACACGGCAGTAAATGAAACACAGTTAAGAGATATAGTACTTACAGGTGATGCTAACACAGATTTAACAGGGTTTTGCACGACTCTAATAACTAATATGGAACAAAATGGAGTAAACACCTTTTATCCATCACCATTCATAAACTCTGGTTCTAATCAAAACATTTCAAGTTGGGACGTAAGTAATGTTACATCTATGCAAGGTATTTTTAGTGATGCAACCGCATTTAATCAACCACTGGATAATTGGGATGTAAGTAGTGTTACTAATATGAGAGCTATGTTTTATGGTGCAACATCATTTAACCAACCCCTTGATTCTTGGGATGTAAGTAATGATGTTAATATGTTTCAGATGTTTTATGGTGCAACATCATTTAACCAACCTTTAAATAGTTGGGATGTAAGTAATGTAAATTCATCTAATATGAATAGTATGTTTGTGAATGCAACTTCATTTAACCAACCCCTTGACAATTGGGATGTAAGTAATATGAGTCATATGAGACGTATGTTTGAGGGGGCATCTTCATTTAACCAAGATTTATCTGGTTGGTGCGTAACTAATATAGGTAGTGAGCCATTTAATTTTGACCTTGGAGCAAGCGACTGGGTGCTTGCAAACTCAAGACCAATATGGGGAACTTGTCCATAAAATAAATAACAAACAAAAAACCATGAAAGAACATAAAAAAACATTTAGTGAAGAAGAAAGCCTTTTACAGTTTAAAGACGCTGAAGGGTTCACAGGTGATATTACAAATTGGGAAACAGAAATATAAAAAATGAAACACCAAATATACTTATTAGACAACACATCAGAAACAGACTATAGTAATATAGATGCTGATAATATTGTTTTGCTTGTAGATAATTCCATAAGCATATCAGGACTAGTTTCAGACACAGGTACACCTGCGATAACTTCTAATGGATCAACACCAACTTTAAATACGGGCATAACTGACATTCAAATCAGAACTCTTATTGGTGCTGGAACAAGCTCTAATGATACTACTTACACTCCTGGTGCAGGATTAGATTTAACAGGATTAGTCTTTAGTCATGAAGATACTTCTTCACAAGGTTCCAGTAATAATTCTGGTAGAACTTATATCCAAGATATAGTTTTAGATGATTTTGGTCATATAACTGGTATTACTACTGCTACTGAGACAGTTACTAATACAAATACAACATATACAGCAGGGAATGGTTTAGATTTATCAGGTACTGTATTTTCACACACAGACACATCATCTCAAGCTTCTATTAATAATTCAAATGGTGTCGTTATTCAAGATGTTACTTTGGATACGTTCGGTCATGTAAGTGGTTTAAATTCGGTTGATTTAGATGGTAGATATGCTCCAATATCACATTCGCTAGATTCACACAATAATGTAACAATAACAAGTAATACCAATGGTGAAATACTTAAATGGAATGGTTCTGCTTGGATAAATAATACCTTAGCACAAGCAGGTATACAACCAGTAGGTAATTATGATAACTACGTCTCTTGGAATTTAAAAAGCAACGGTTTTCAAAGAAAAGGAATATTTTCAGATGACTCTATAGATTTAGTAGAGGGTGATGGAATAGGTATAAGTTATTCAGCTGGAGGTGTAATTAATATAGCTTCAACTTTCAGTGAGTCTGTTTTAGGTTTAGATTATAATAACAGTTCAGGTGTACTATCTACAACAGAAGGTTACGGAATATCAACATTAACTAAACAATCTCAATGGGATACTTCTTATAATGATGGTATTACTTCATTGGCAGTTACGGGTACTAATACTAAAACTATCACGCTTACACAAAGAGATGGTAGTACAATATCTACTACTTGGACTGATTTAGACTCACCACCAGACGGAGATGAATATGTTGATGCTCTATCCTTTGGTAATACTACTGGTATCTTAACTGCAGGAAGAACTGGAAGCTTACCTGATATTACTACATCTTTAGATGGTAGGTATTCTTTACTAGATCATGTTCATGAAAATTTAACACCTGGTGCAGGTTTATCAGGTGATATTTATAATGGAACTGTGGTAAGAACTTTTGCAGTAATATATGGTACAACAGCAAATACAGCAACAGAAGGAGACGATTTTAGACTATCTGATGCTAGAACACCTTTAGGTCATTCACTAGATTCACATGACAATGTAATAATAACAAGTAATACCAATGGTGAAATACTTAAATGGAATGGTTCTGCTTGGATAAATAATACCTTAGTACAAGCAGGTATACAACCAGCAGGTGATTATGCATTGGACAACAATGTAGTTAAGAAAACAGGGGAGACAACTCAATCTATAGAAGGTAAAGTAGGTATAGGAACTACAAACCCTAAATCTAAATTAGATGTTGATGGTGGAATAAAGATGTCTGATGATACTGATGCACCCTCTTTAGATAAGGTAGGCACAATGAGGTATAGAAAAGATGGGAGTAATACATATTGTGAGATGTGTATGCAAACCAATGATAATACTTATGCTTGGATAACAATAATACAAAATAATTGGACAAGCCTAATCGTTTAAGTATTAACAAAAAAAATTAATAAATAATTATGGCAACTAAATTAATAGCAGATATCGTAGAAGCACCTACAATTAAATTAACATCAGGAGCAGTAGATGGTTACTTTTTAAAAACAGACTCTGATGGAAACGCAACATGGACACCAATATCTGCATCACAAGTTTATAAAGGCACTTGGGACGCAGATACAAATACTCCTACTTTAGCAGATAGTACAGGCGTTCAAGGACATTACTATAGAGTTACAACAGCAGGTACTTCTGATTTAGACGATTCAGGAAGTTCTGGATATAGGTCTATATCATATGATGTTGGAGATGACGTTATTCACAATGGTACTTTTTGGGAGAGGATACCAGGTGTAGGTTATACCCTACAAACAGCAACGGATGCAGTTCTAGGAGGTGTAAAAATTGGTAGTGGAGTTATTATTTCAAACGGTATTATTTCTGTAAGTACGGATGCAGAAACTTTAGATGGTTTTGATAGTACGAATTTTGTTAGGGCGACTGGAAGTGTAGTTGAAACTATTAATGGTGAGAAGACTTTTTCTAATAAAATTTTAATACCAAATGGATCTGGTATTAAGGGTTCTACTGAAACAGGTCTTCCAGGAAGTAATAGCTCTTCTTTTTATTCATTTTATCAATCTAACGGAACAACACGCAAAGGTTATATTGGATTTCCTATAACTATGTTCTCGGATCTTAGCATACGAAATGATGCTTCTAACAAATCTCTAACTTTAAGAGAAAACGGTAATTTGGATTATAATGGCGATGTTACAGCACAAAACTTTATTGGAAATGGATCACAGATTACAAATGTAGATGCTGCAACTTTAGATAGTTTAGATAGTACAGATTTTGTAAGAAGTACTGGAAATACCAGTCAAAATGTTAATGGAAATAAGACATTTTTAAATAAAGCATTACTACCTAATCAAAGTGGAACTAAAGGAGCAGGAATAGGAAGTAATAGCTCTTCTTTTTATTCATTTTATCAATCTAACGGAACAACACGCAAAGGTTATATTGGATTTACTACAGGTACGAACTCGGATCTTAGCATAGGAAATGATGCTTCTAACAAATCTCTAACTTTAAGAGAAAACGGTAATTTGGATTATAATGGTGATTTTACAGCAGATAACTTTTTCGAAGGCTCTGACAAAAGGCTTAAAACCAATATTAAAAAGATATCAAAATCAGTATATTCTTATGAATTAAAAACTCAACCAGGAATTACTGTATATGGTACTATAGCTCAAGAAATAGAAAAAACAAATCCAGGAGTTGTTAAGAAACCAGAAGACGGTGGAATGATGTCTGTTAATTATAATAGTTTCTTATCTCTAAAACTTGCAGAGCAGGAAAATGAGAATAAAGAGCAAAATAATAAGATAGATAGCTTACAACAGCAAATAGACGAATTAAAGGAACTAATAAAAAACTAGCGGAAACGGTGGGTGTCGATCCCACTCGCCCTTTTACAGACCTACTGGTTTAGCAAACCAGCCTCTTTGCCAACATTGAGTACGCTTCCATTAAAATTATGCGGAAGATGTGGGATTCGAACCCACACGCCCTAAAGCAAACGGTTTTCAAGACCGTCTCCGCTACCCAGAATCTTTCGGATAAATCTTCCATAATTAGTAGTTCTAAGAGGATTCGAACCCCTATCTCTCGGTCCGTAGCCGAGTATTCTATCCGTTGAAATATAGAACTAAAAAAGCCTTTCAAATAAATTCGAAAGGCTAATAATATTTTTAAAAAATAATTACACACACAATCGAATCTCTTTCGAAATTATTAAGCGACTTGAACTACTCGATGTGTTTATAAGTTTCATTATACTATATATTATTTTTATTAAACTCTAGCACGGACGGAGAATTTCGAAATCTCATCTACGATTTTGGAGATCGTTATTCTAGCCTTTGAACTACGTCCGTATTATTTAGGGTGTATGAGGGGTTTCGAACCCCCGACCTTTGGCACCACAAGCCAACGCTCTACCTACTGAGCTACACACACCATTTAATATTGTGGAGAAGGTGGGGTTCGAACCCACGACACCTTGGTCTTCAACCAAGTGCTCTACCTACTGAGCTACTACTCCATGTGTAATCCTGGTGGGGTTCGAACCCACGACCCTCTGTTTAAAAGACAGATGCTCTAAACCAACTGAGCTACAGAATTATATAAAACAAAAAAGCCGAATTTCTTTCGAAGCTCGGCTTTAAATATATTTTTTACTATTTTTATATCAAATCATAAAATTAGAACAAATAACATTCTTTACCGAGTTTGGACTAAACCAAAACGACTTTTTACTAAAATGCTTAAATGTGTTAATTGTTCTCATTATTCTATATATTAAAATTATTTTCTCTCTTTGTACTTTTCTTTAAAAATCTTATATTTATTTTACTATGCAAATATAAAACTATTAAATGGTTCTCACAAGTTTTATTATAATTATTTTTAATTATCCACCATATACATCAGTAACTCTATCATTACTAATAATAAAATTCATTCTATTCTGATTAGCATCCATATCTAACATAGGAGAATTGCCATTGTTACTAACCACCCTTGTGACGTAGCCACCATTTTCTGCATGTTTAGTAGCTTCGCCCAAAGTTTTACCAATATAGTCTGCTTTAGTTATAATTCCATTGTCTCTAAGTTTCATATCTTTTGTTATTTAGTATTATATTAATTTAAAACAATAAGTTTAGAAATGTGGTCTTAATATTTTAATATATATAATTATGAAAGTAACTAAGTTTTTAGAATTTGTGGAAAAGGATTTCGATGCAGTTAAATCTTTTCACATAAAAGATGAATTAAACACTAAAGTTTGGGAAGATAAAAGTATGAAAGAAGAGGTGCGTGAAAAGTTATTAACTATATCACAAGACTTTTATAATACAACTAGCCTAAATGTTGAAATAGATGATATTACCTTAACTGGATCACTGGCTAACTTTAATTGGTCTGATAAATATTCAGACTTTGATTTACACATAATAATAGATTTTGAAAAGGTTAACTCTGATACTAAATTAGTTAAGAAGTTTACAGATTCTGCTAAAAATCTATGGAACAAATCACACGATATATATGTTGATGGATTTGAAGTAGAAGTCTATATACAAGACATTAAAGAACCACATAGGTCTTCTGGTGTGTATTCAGTACTTAATACTAAATGGAACATAGAACCTGTTAGAGTAGACTTTATACCCGATGAGATGGATATTAGAGAGAAAGCTAAGGGTGTTATGATGCTCGTTGATGACCTAGAAGACGAAATAAACAAATACGACTATAATGACTATAAAAAGCGTGTCAAAAAAGTTTGGGATAAAATAAAAAAATACAGAAAGTCTGGTCTAGAGAGTGAGAGTGGGGAGTATTCTACAGGTAATTTAGTTTTTAAGCTTTTAAGGCGCAACGGTTACATAGAAAAGGTTCTTAACTTAAGAAAAGAGTCTTATGAAAAACAATTTTAATAATGGTCAAGACTGAAAAAATTACTATAAAAAGAAGAAATTGTTATAAACTAAAATTATATACAGAGTTAGGTTATAATGTAAATGATGATGAGTTTGTAATTGATATAACACACCTCAATAAAGGTTCTAGGATAAACATATCAGTATTGTGTGATAATTGTAATATTTCAAAAGAAATGCCTTATAAGGACTATAATCGCTTTAATACATATCCTAAATATACTTGCCCTAAGTGTAAAAGAAAGGAAACAAATGTAAATAGGTATGGTAAAGAGTATGTTGGTGCAGTAGAAGAATTTAAGGAAAAGACAAAGAAGACCAATTTAGAAAAGTATGGATTCGAATATCCTAATAAATCTAAAGGTGTGAAAGATAGAATAAAAGAAACTAACTTAGAAAGATATGGTGTTGATAACACTTTTAAGTCAAGTGTTATCAAAAATAGAATAAAAGAAACTAACTTAGAAAGATATGGATTCGAATATTATTCTAAAACTGATGAGTATAATGATAAGGTAAAGAGCACTACTTTAGAAAGACATGGTGCTGAACATTATTCTAGAACAATTGAATATAAGACTAGAACAGAAAGTACTAATTTAGAAAGATATGGAGTAACAAACCCTATGATGTTAAGAGAAAATAAGGATAAAGTAAGAGATACTTTTAATGAAAGGTATGGTGGATTTACACTAAATTCAGAAGTACTTATTAACAAAGTTAAATGTACTAATTTGGAAAGATATGGTGTTGAATATTATTCTAAAACTGATGAGTATAAAAATAAAGTTAAAAGTACTAATTTAGAAAGATGGGGTAACGAGTATTACACAAAAACAGATGACTATAAGGTAAAGTCTAGGAAAACTTTCCATAATAATTGGGGCGCAAACCATACTCATTTATCATCATTATATAGAAAAAATAATTTTAAAATAGATAATGATGGTAGTTTTATAGAATACATAGGGGAAAGTATGTCAAGGTTTAAATGTGATTTAGGTCATAATTTTGAAATTAGTTGCACAAACTTTACAGACAGAAAAAAAAATAACATACCACTCTGTACTGTTTGTCATCCAATAGGTAACTCTACTTCATTAAAAGAGATTGAGTTATATGACTATATAAATTCAATTTACAATGGAAAAATTATACAATCCTATAAAGATGGTTTAGAGATTGATATATATCTTCCCGAGTTAAATTTAGGATTTGAGTTTAATGGAATATATTGGCATTGTGATAAATATAAGGATAAATATTACCATATAAACAAAACGAAACATTTTAAGGACAAAGGGATTAGGATTATACACATATGGGAAGATGATTGGGTAGATAGGAAATATATAATAAAAAGCCAAGTGAGAAATTGGCTAGGTTTAGTACGTAGTAAGATATGGGGTAGAAAATGTGAGATAAAAGAAGTTGATTATAATATATCTAGTTTGTTTTTAGAGAAAAACCATATACAAGGAAGTAATAAATCTTCTTTGAAGGTAGGATTATATCATGAAGGTGTATTAGTAAGCCTTATGTGTTTTGATCATTTTGAGGGTAGAAAAAAAATGCTTGATAACCATTGGAATATAAGTAGGTTTTGTAATTCATTAGATACGTCCGTAGTTGGTGGTGCTAGTAAACTATTTAAATATTTTATAAGGAAATACTCACCTGAAAGAGTAGTGAGTTATTCTGATTTAGATTGGAGTCAAGGTGATATATATTATAAGTTGGATTTCAGTATGGTTAAGATTATAAAACCAGATTATAAATATTTGGTTGGTAAGGAAAGAAAACACAAATCTAATTTTAGAAAATCTAGAACTAGTATAAGTGAATCTAAATTAGATTTGCACAAAATTTGGGACTGTGGTAAATATAAGTTTGAGATTAATTTAAAAAATAAGTAAATAAAATGATAAAAATATCTGAAATAGAAAATGTAATTAGCGATATATTTGATGAGAATAGCGGAATGGTTAATTCTGTCGAAACTTTATATGAATCAACTATTGATAAAAAGTTTTTAAAACTAGTTATTTCAATACATGGGTTAAAGGCTGAGGATGTATCTATAATACACACTAAATTTATATTTAAAGTAGATTTAGACAAAACTGTGTTAGAAGATAATTCATTTGTATATTTATATGATATAAATTGCATTTACCATAAGGTAGATTTTGATTCAATTATAGATTTAAAGAAAAGAATGGAGGATATAATAGAGTCAAATGATTTTGGTGATGATTTACAAACACTATCAGACTTTATAGAAGCACCTGCAATGTTTTTAAATTTTTATATGAGGAAAAATAAGATAACAGACTATTCAGTATTTGAGGTTAAGTACCAGCCTAAATTTAAAACAACACCATGTTCTAAAACTACTTTTGATTTCGAAATAAACATAAACAATAGCTATAAGATAGACTTATCAATTAAAAAAGAGATACCAGAGGATTTGGACTCTAGCGTATATTATAGATTTTTTTATAAGTTTATGGGTGAAATCGAAGAGGTTGAATCAGATGATATAAAAAATATACATATGACTATTGGATCTAATATTTCTAAAATTCTAGATAGAAAACTTAAGAATAAATAAGATATCCTAAAACATTTTAAAGTCTTTATAACCCTTATTATGATCAAACCTAGATTCTAGGTATTTATCTAGTTCAATACACATCTCATATTCTTCATAGTCTGATAGTAATTCTATCACAATCTTTATTATATCTTTTGAGTATATTTTTAAGTTTTTACCATAAGGTCTGTTTGTGAAAATTCTTTCATAAACCTCATACGCATCAATGGTCTCAGTCATTATCGTTTTTGTTAAGCTTAAAGTTATCTTTATATATTCCTATTATGTTAGAATAATGCTCTAATATCCCATCCTTAAATTTATTATTATCATATTTTTGCTTTAGAATATACTCCTTTACATAATCTTCATAATCTAGTTGAATAGATATATCTAAGTTATCTTCATTAAATTCTTCATTTACTGAATCTACTTCATCACCATCCTCTAAATCATTTGTTATATCGTCTATATAGTCCACAGAGGCAAACTTACCACTTTCTAGTAGTATTTCTAATTTTCTTCTAAGTTTCCTATCATTAATCAATAAATTATTAGATATGAATAAGTCTATATAGTCTTTAGTATCCTTTAATTCTTCTAAAGTATCTAAATCGCTCTCTTGTGTTACTTTAACTCTTTTAAATACTGGCGAGACATTGTTTTCTATAAATTCTTCTTTATCATTTTCTGTATCAATAACAAACATACCTTTTTGGTCACCATAATCATTTCTATCCATCTGAAAGTTAGAGCCTATAAATGTGAAGTTCTTATTCCTTTGAACTAAATGTATATGACCAGAATAAACACCTTTAAATCCTTTAAATTCATCAACACCAATCATATCATTGTTTTTATGACCAACTGATGTTAAATGCATTTTAGCACCATTTAAATCAGAATGACAAAGAACATAATCACAATCCTTATTCTCATTTAAATGTCTTATCTGTTCACTCTTTTTCTCAAAATAAGGCATCATAAGGAACTTATAACCATTATACTCTAGTGTTGATACCTTATCGTAAATACTAACACCTGGTATGTACTTAAAAGGTCTTATAGTGTTTATCTCATCGCTACTTCTAGACCAACAGTCATGGTTACCAACAAGTATATGAAATGGTGCTATTTGTGCTATCCTTTCAACTTGATCCATTCCAAAATTTAATAGATTAATGGGTACAACATTTCTATTATCAAAAAAATCACCTAGGTGGATAATTATATCACCTTCTTTTACCTCCCTCTTTAGAGTAGGTATTAAGAAGTCATCAAAGTACTCCTTGTGAACTTTCAACCACTTGTCAGTCTTATTGGGATAACCCAAACCAATGTGTGTATCTCCTATCAAAAATATCTTTGCCATATTGCTTATTTATATAATTATACCATATTTAATGTAAAAGTTGTTTTTTTGATTTAATATATATACTAGAGAGATAAAATACATTAATATATAAAATATAAAAAATAACTAAAAATTATGCCATTACCACATTTTACACAAATATCAAACGTAGGAAGTCCAGGTGGACCAGGGACACTCCCAGATGAGGTTGTATATCTAAACCTATTTGAAGTAACCTTTATTTTACCAGTTATCTTACAAGCACAAGGTAGAGATCCTATTCTTTTGCTAGAAAATGCCACTAAAATAGATTTAAATGCAGCCAACCTAACTGCCTTTGATATTCAGAGCGTAACGCAACGTTACAAGTACTCTACAAGAGAGTTTCTAACCACACCTACTAAAACATCTGGTGAGGTAAATATACCTTTTCAGGTAAATGTTAATCAAGAAGGTGCTATGGAGACATGGAACACAATGAAAGCATGGTATGATTTAGTATTTAATTCACAAAATGGCTCACTTCACTATAAGAGTGACTTAATTGGGACTATAATAGTTAACCAACATGATAAAAAAGGTGTTGTATTAAGACGAGTTACCTTCCAAAACGTTCAAATGAAAAAGTTAGACGGATATGACTTAGATTGGAGTTCTAATGATATCATCAAAGAAGTCACTGCAAATTTTGCATGGGATTACTTTATTGATGAATACATAGACCAAAACTTTACTATTAACCCACCATTAGTATCGGGTTACTAATAAATAATAATTTATAAAAAAAGCCAAATAATGATTTATTTGGCTTTTTTTTGTTTTAATAATTCATATTTTATTTTACCACAATCATAAACTTTGTAAATATTATTAGATTTTGTATATTCACTCTCTGTCATAGATGTTTTAATATTACTATTCTTATAGTTGGACTTATGAACCCTCTTACCATTTACAATATATTTATAATCTGGCTTTGTGATATACTTTTCTTTAAAGCCAAGCTGTTCGTATAAATTACCATCACTCCAATAGTAATCTGCATAGCTTATAATTCTAATTGGACTCTTCTCATTTATGAAATGTTTTAGTAATTTAGAAGGTGCACCAACTATATTATGGTATGTTTTAGAACAGTATCTGTTTAAATTCCAACCACCTTCTTCCATTTTCTTTCTCCCCTCAAATTTATCGAACGTCATAATAGAAACCAATTCGTCATTATAAAACAAACCTATTTTATATACACTATTACATGTACCTTGTATATGGTTTTCGTTTAGAAATATAGATGAAGCTTTAGTACATATTTCCTTAACAATGCATTTTCTAGCATATACTCTATTTTCTATTTTGTTAAGATTATATAGTATTTGAGATTTTATTATTTCCTTTCTATCTACCCAATCATCTTCCCATATATGTATAATCCTTATCCCTCTGTCCTTAAAATAGTTCTTCTTTACAATATGATAGTTATTCTTTTTAAACTTGTTAGAGTGGTAATAAAGACCGTTAAATTCAAAGCCTATGCTAAGTTCTGGTATGTAAACATCTATTTCGTATTTATCCCTATAATTCTTAACAACATTATGTGATGATATGCTTTTGGCATATTCATATAGTTCTTTTTCCTTAATGGAATCTAAGTCAGAAATAGGACTACATACAGTGCATAACTTATTAGAATTATAAAGCCTACCAAAGTAATTATCAGTGCTTATATCAAAGGTGTGTAATTTATCATCATCACACTTAAATTTACTTATACCATTACCTAGATACTTTACATATAAATTGTTTTTACACATTTCAAAGTTCTCTCCTCTATAATTCTCTCCACCAAAGCAAGAACCAGAATTGTATTTACCCATCATTGTTTTAGAAAACTTTTCTTTGAACTCATCCGTTTTAGAGTAGTGGGAAACTCCATACTTTTTAAATGATGTGTTTCTAGATATTATATTATATTTTTCAGTCTTTGTAAATGAATCAACACCATACTTTTTAAGATATGTTTCTTTAGACTTATTTACATAGTCTTTGGTTTTGGAATAGTTGTCAACACCATATTTATCCAAACTAGTTTTTTTATATTTTTCTTTAAACTCATCAGTTTTAGAGTAGTGGGAAACTCCATACTTTTCTTCAATTGTATTTTTTGCCTTTTCTTTAACACTTGGTGAGTTGGAAGAACATTTGTTAGAACAATATTCTTTATATCCACCTTTCCAAGATTGTCCAAATGATACCTTATTACCACAGTAGCATTTTATGAAATTAGTGTTATTATAAACCCAATGCCAAATTCTTTGTTTAAATGAGAAATCCTTATCCCTAGTTATATCTATTATTTGATCAAATACTATTGGATAATGTTTGCTTACATAAGATTCTTTAATCCTATTAGGTGAATTTTTTAATACATTCTCTATAAAGTATAATCTTTCTTTTTCCATTTAATTATATAAATTAAAAAGGATAGGCTATAAACCTATCCCTTTCTTAATATTTAGGCTTTGGTATGTTATTGGTCATACTTTGGGCATTTTTCATCATTGAGTTAGCATCAAAGTTAGAAGATTGTTGTTGTTCTTGCTTTCCTTGGTTCTTTTCTTCTTCCTCAACTATTTCATTTACTATCTTAATGTTTTCCTCAAACATCCAAAATGGCCAAGAGTCTATTGAATACTCTTGTAAGTGGAAATGTTTTTGTAACATTAATTTATTCTTCAAGATATGCTTCAAAGGCATCTTGAACAACGAAAATACTTGATGCTCCGCTGGGAAACTTCATGGGTGTGCGTACCTCCTCACCACACTCTGATATTTTTTTAAGTTCTTTAATACCAAATGAAAGCTTGCTAACTGCTGAATTTAAAAATTGGAATGAAACCTCATCCATATCTTTAAAGTCTTTTAGCTTAGCCTTAATACCCTCATATGAGATACTAGTTCTGTTAGCTAATAAAAAAGGAATTATTTTAAGAAAAGCTAAATTAGGTTTTTTATCTGCATTAGTTTCTTGGATTATATAATCACTAAATGATTTCTGTATCCCTATTGTTGGTGGAGCAAGTTCAAAGCTCTTTTTATTAGTTAATTTAAAATTGTAAGTACCATTACTAGGTGCAAAGTATTTTTTAAGACTATCACTTATTTCGTGAAACACAAAGTTATCTCTAACTAACTCAATAGACATTTCCTCTTCTTCATTACCACATGGCGATGGAACTTTAACTGTTAAAGAATTACCTTTTTGGAATGTAAGTTCTCTTATTAGAAATATGGTATATAATCTATCTTGGTCTTTTAATTCCAAATAAGATCCAATCTTATTATCTGGAAACTTTATACGGACACAAGATTGTAACATCCCATTCATTTTTTCAACAACATCATAGAAGTTGTTATCATCTACAGTAGAGTATGCTTGTATTTCAACAACTTCTGCTGGTCTAATCATAAGCATTGATCCACTTGGGTAAAACTTACCACATGGTAGCATATCTACACTAAATGAGAAATATTTTAAATCACTTACTTTAATACCTTCTGAATCTTCACCTTGTTTATAATCACTAGTTGGTATATCACTATTCGTTTGATTATTACCATTAGAGTCTTGGTTTCCTAGGTGTTTTTTTAAGTAATCTTCTTCACTAAGATTTTCTTTATCTGACATTTTTTATTTCTTTTATTTTATATATATTTTATTGTACTTTTCCCTATTTATATACAAATATTATGATAAGTTTAAATATATATTTTACTATCTTAGAGGATTTATTCTATTATTTTATAGTGTTTTTTAATTTCATCTAAATCAGGCATTTCTAAATCATTATCCCTTATAAATGTTTGTAGCCTATCCAACATAACAGTATCCCCGTTTCTAACTATCTCATAATCTATAAAGTCTTCTATCATAAAGCTATCAGTTTTTGGTTTAAAAATAAACGTATTTATTAGATTGTATATTGGATTATTTTCTATGTATATGGTATGACTATCTTCTGGAAAGTGTTCTAAGTCTGTTATTTTATTATAAGAGCAATTAAAACTACCACGTACTGTTTGTGGACATCCTTTCAACGATGCTAAAAAATTATTAGAACAGGAAAAAGACCTACCTACTGTTTGTGGACAACCTTCTAATGTTTTTAATTCATTATCAAAACATAGAAATGCACCACTCACATAACTAAATCTAAGTGGTAAGTATTCTAAATTTTTACTATATAAATGAACATC
>Ga0136601_1000044_pt1 | contig 59360 bp, 93 predicted proteins | sample AntRauMFilla2699_FD_181020 | JGI IMG/M metagenome (GOLD analysis project Ga0136601, IMG submission 181020) | Saline lake microbial communities from Rauer Islands, Antarctica - Metagenome Filla 2 #699 | ecosystem: Environmental > Aquatic > Non-marine Saline and Alkaline > Saline | place...
AAGGATTAAAAATACATCGGCTGGGACGGTCGATAACAAAGGTGGAGGAAAAATCAGACTACTTAGGTAGCACTTTCGATGAAACCCGAAGCCCATCTATCGCCTTTGGCGTAGGTGGGTAGTTCACAATACCATATATATTGATCAGGCTTGAAACATGATATAGTTCTCCATAGTTCTTTCTTTCTAAAAGATATTTCATACAGTATATATTTAATTTGTATAATTGAATAATTATTCTTACATTTGTCTGTAAACAAACATTAAAGACATGGAAACTATTAAAAAACATTCATTTTACTTTATTCTATTGCTGTTCGCAGGATCGTACCTATATAATATTTTTGTGGGCAATAACTTATTTTTAGCTTATATCGGAATGATTATGGCTATGATTGGTGGATATGCAGCAGGTATCACTATTGGTAAACTTTTAAATCGTATAGGATTATGATACCATTCGGAACTTTCGTAGCAGTGTTTCTTTCAATAATTTGTGTATTCTTATTAGCAGCACTTTTTCAAGTATGTTATAATAAGTTACGCATTAGGGAAAACATAGTACTAAACACATTCGGTGTATTTTTATCACTTTTTATGATTTGTGTGAATATTTACAATCTATATCGTATTCACGAATTAATGTTTAATTCACTGTTTTAATTATTAAAGTATGATATTATTCGGACTTATTATAAGAGCAGCTATTTCTATATTTTTATTATTTTTATTTATCGCACTCGCAATGAGGTGTTATAATTTTAATAAAACGTAGGTGGGGGAATTACTTAGAGTTAATGATATAGTCAATTATCGTACACACTATGATAATGGTATAGCTAATAATGTATATGCTAAAATAGATAGAATAGTCTTGAATGGTATCGATTATAATCAACTAATGGTTACAACAGGTTATGGTGATAGTAATACTAGATGTGAAATTGATATAACCTATTTGTGTAATGTAAAAACATTAGAGCCTTATGTTGGAAATGCTTATGAGCTTGATCCACATCAGATACATAAGCCCAAATTCAGTGAAGAAATCGAAGAATGTCTAAAAGAGATTGAATTAAATAAAAGAAAGATTGATTTCTTTAACACATATGAAAATCCTTCTCGTGATAAAGTAATAGATGTTGTGTCATCAAATATTGAAGAGTGAATATAGATATATTGAAATCCGAATATGAATTGTTGACCGAAGATATTGCAATAATATCAACAAAAGAAGCAATGGATGAAAGGAGATTTGATCCATATGGTAACTTAAAAATAGATAATACGAAATTAGATTTTGAAGCTCATGTGTGGGCAGATAATAAAATTAGGGAACTTGATTTTATTAGGTTAAGGGAAGATATATCAGAGAATGATTATGAAGAAATGTTATCTTATTTAGAAAGTATTTAAAGAAAAATAAAGAAAAGTTTGTAATTAAATAAACTTTTAATAAGCATTTTCTATAATATAACAAACTAATATGTTGTATAAAGAAAAGAAAGGCGCAATCCTAAAAGAAGATGGTTTCCAAGTCTTCAATAATGACGAAATCAAAAGTCATATAAAAACATTCTCCAAAGATCTAGAAGAAGTAGCAAGTAGTCGGAACTCTAAAGACGTTTTCAGAACTAAGCTAGGAGATATTAAACAGATCCAAAGTTTACAAGATAAAGAGGAATTCAGAACATTGAATAATCTATTAGCAGAACTAATCGGAGCTGAAGAATATGAGATATTAAATAACCAATATTTCTGTAAGCCACCAAATTATAAAATGACCTCAGCGCATCAAGATAATGCTTATTTTGAATCAGAGGAAGATGTATTTACTTTTTGGATTCCTTTACAAGATGTTGGTTTACTTAACTCTTGTTTATTCTATGTACCAAGTAGTCATTTAGATGGGTTAGTTGAACATAAAGCAATTGGAACAAATGTTAGAACAAGAACAGGTAAAACAGGCGTATCTCTATATTCTGATTATTATAAGAATTCAGAGTTCGTTAAAGTGCCTATGAAAGCAGGTGAAGTATTGATACATGATAAAAACACTATGCACTTTTCTTCACCTAATTTAACAGATGATTATAGATTTTCTGTTACTTGTATTGTTAAAGTCAATAAGTTTAAGTAATTATACAAATATATTAATCAAAAACATAGATATGAAAAAGTTATTCAGCACACTAATATTAATGAGCTTTGTCTTTTTAGGTTATTCTCAATCAGAAGAAGTTGCTATTTGGAAACTAAAAACAGATCAATTTTCTATGATGTTTAAACAAAGCACTACTGATGAATGGACGGATTGGGAAAAAACAAGTACTATCATCGTAATAGATCATGTAGATAGAGTAATTAAAATATTCGCTAACGAATACTCAGTATATGATATCCTAGCTGTCAGTGATCTATTAACTGATGAAGATGGTGATGAATACGTAGCTTGGGAAACGCTTAACAAGAAAGGGAAGGTCGTAACTATGCGTTACTTAGTATATAAACCAAAAAATGATACAGCGCAGTTTTATATACACGAAGAAGGAGTGAGAGTTTGTTATAATATTATTATCGAATAAAAAATATTAAAAAACTTGCCAATTAAATAAACTTTATTATATTTGCACTCTATAACAGAAAAAGGAAGATAAAAACTTTTATATATACTGAAATGAAAAACTTAAAATTAAATATTAATGTACAGCCTCAACCGTGGCAACAACCGCAAACAGCGAGTTGAACGGGAGAAGTATGTAATATTTAATTTAAAAAAATATAGATCCTCTTGTTCAAAAAGCAAGAGGTTTTTTTATGTCCTGACATAAACCCTCTTGCTAACCGCAAGGGGGTTTTTTTATACACGGGTGTAGCTCAGTTTGGTCAGAGCAGTGGTCTCCAAAACCATGTGTCGGGAGTTCGAATCTCTCCATCCGTGCAAAATATACACACTCACTGTAATTGGTGATACGAGCAGTCTCCAAAACTGTGCCGAGTATTGTTTGTAGATACAAGGCTTTTCGGTTCGACCCCGAATGAGTGTGCAAATTTAAAATAAGAGTTATGAAAAATGACGAAAATGTATATGAAAATAAATGCACTAAGTGTGATACTTGGAGTGTCGAAAATAGCAAAGGGGATTGGAGAGTAGGTGGATATGAAATGTGCATGGATGGAAAAGAAAGATGGTTCACTAACTATAGGTGTGTGAACTGTGAATCTGAAATTAGTATTTCAGAAGAAATGGAAGAAGATGGGGATGGAATAGATGAAGGAGATGTAGTGTGTTTTGAGTGAATATTGTCCGATGGTGTAATTGGCAACATCCCTGCCTTTGAAGCAGGAGACGAGAAGTTTATGCAGGTTCGAATCCTGTCTACTAGACAATACGGGGTGTGGTGTAGTTCGGTCTATCACGCCTGCTTTGGGAGCAGGAGATCGCAGGTTCAAATCCTGCCACCCCGACAGAAATATTGGTCTATAGTGTAATGTGTAGCACATGAGGTTTTGATCCTCAGGGTCTAGGTTCGAATCCTAGTAGATCAACTATCAAGTCCAAACCGTTATGGTAGCATATGCGCATGTGATGCGTAAGGATTGGTGTATAACAGGAAGATTGTACAGACAAGTTTGGTGAGATGAAATATAGGTGCGATCCATTGGCGTGGTTACCTCCCTTGGACGGAGGGTTATTGTGGGTTCAACTCCCACCACTTATACTAAACAAAAAAACTAAAAATAATATAAGAGTTATGAAAACAATGCTAAAAGAAGATTTAAATTGGAACGAAATTTATGTTGCGCCTAGATATGCAGGTGGACACGAAGAAGTGATGAATGTATTATTTAAAGATGCAGAAGTAGTAGCTAGTTATATACAAAGCGATTACCAAGGGGACGAAGCGTTTCTGTATCATTTAAATAATGAATATATTTTAGTAACTGATTATTTTGGTAGTTGCTCAGGTTGTGATGCTTGGGAAGATGCAACTGATGAAGAAGTAAAGGGTTTATGTACACAGTTAGCAAATAATGCACAGAGATTTGATACTATTACAGAAGTAATAAACTTTTTATCAAAGGACGTAAAACAGAACCAAGGAGCATACTATGCTGAATCAGGTATAGCCGATGGGTTGCTTGAAAACCTAAAGGAGAATATTGTACATATGAGAGATGTTATTATCGATGATATTTTAGGTAGTTAATTATTTCGGAGAAAACATTGCTTTAAACTTAGCATATTTCTCAGGAAAATAAGCTCTATAATAAGAATGGATTGCTTTATCGATTAAATCATCTCTGTTAGTATTATATTCTGTCCAATCTTCCCAATGAAAATCTACTGCTTCTTCTGCAGCACTTCTTAATTCATCATCAAATGGCATAGGCATTGTTTCAGGCTCACCTAGATCTCTATGGATAGTATTATTCATAATAGCTTGATCAGAAGATCCCCAATCTTCATTGATTTTTCCTTTATTATCAAACATCTCATTAAATTTCTTAATCATTATTATATTATTATATTATTATTTTTATATCTTATTAAAACTTAGGTGATTTGAACCATAATACAACTACCTCACCTTCTCTAAAATCAGATGATATCATTATACCGTCTAATAGATTATGTTCACTTCTGTCCATATTATTCCATTTAGAAACATGTTCAAATTTTTTCTCATCAGCAAATCCAATTGGCGAACCACCTTCCATTGATCCTGTAGAATAACCCAATTCTTTTAAATAATCTTCTGCCTTATAAAATGCTTGGAACGTACCCGATGGAACAAACTCAATAGCATATTCAACATTAAGATCAAGTGCTGAACGATGTGGCGCAGGTTTACCGACTAAATCATCTCTAACAAGTGGTTCGTTCGGATCTGTGTTTATTTTATTTAATGTTTCGTCTGCGAAGTTTTCAAACATTTCATCGAATTTCTTAATCTTTCTCATAATTATTATTATTATTATTATTATTATTATACCTTATATATTATAAAATAGAACTGATATTTAATATATAAGATATGGAAGAATTAACAGTTATGGACATAATTTTGTCACTATGTGGCTCAGGTGGTATTATATACATAATAATAAACTACTTTTTGAAACACAGAGATAAAGGCTTAGAAAACAAAGAAGCAGAAAAAGTAGAAACTAAAGAAAAGATAAAAGAATTAAACAAAAAGATAGATGAACTATCCGATGAAAGATTTCAATTATCTATAAAATTAGCTCGCTTAGAAGAGAGGATATTAATTCACGCTAAGGATAAGGTTAAGAAGAGAAAAACCCGTGATGAGGATCACGATGATGACCATCTACTTTTAGACTAAATATTCGAATTTTTTTCACTACCTTTGTAATAATAAAACATTTTATACTATATTACATATACTTATATGAAGTTTCTTGAAAAATTTTTAACACATTTCCCCTTATATATAATAGCTTTTTTTATTGCCTGTTTAGGTTTTTGGTTATCTCTTATAATATCTGATAGCAATGGATTCAATTTAAGTACCATATTTATAGTATGTATAATCTGTTCGGGGTCAATATATTTCATAAAATCCGTTTTGAAATTAATCAATAAAATAGAAGATGGGGCTGAGTAATACGTTTTATGAAGTAAGTATATTAAGTAAGGAGCTATTTGGTGGGTTAGTAGAAGATGAACACTACTTTTTAATTGAATGGTTTTCTAAATATATGGCTATACCTGTATATGAAAGGGGTAGTTTAGTGTATAGCTACGAAGATGTCATTCAATATTTTAATGATAAATACGAAACCTTAGACACCGATTCAGTGTTAGATATATTAAGGTATATGAAAGCACATGAACGGGATAAGAAAATAGATGATTATTATTTGAATATATCAAGTGAATTATATAAGGTAAGAAAATATATTATAAAGAAATATAACTTTGATATTGATACCTCCGATCATGAACAAACCGAAAAATATATTAAGATACTAGAAAGAGAATTGAAATTAAATAATTTAACCAATGGTAATTAAAGCACAGGAAATACATAGTATCACAACTATAAAAAACCCATACCACAAAGATATGAGTCTTTTAGAAATAGATCTATCATTTGATTCTATGGGATCGGATACCATCTCTGAATTAATACGTGATCAGGGTGAAGATGAATTCTTAGATGAAATAGACAATGATGATATAGTTGAATATGTGAAAACCAATAAACTACAATCAGAATTTTCTTTAGAAGAAATGAGTTTTGACGTAGGTGAAATGTTAGAATATGTGTTGAATAATATTGGGGAATCGGGAATTTTAGATAATATTAGCGATGAAGCTCTAAAGTCTGCATATAGAGATAGATTAATTGATGAAATATTAGAGGATGAATAACACTGAGGCTGCAAATACCATAATAGATATAAATAACATGATCGATCATGTTAAAGCCCTCAGTAGTTATTATGATAATGGGGATATTCCGATCATGAGTGCCTTTTTAAAGGATTTTAAATCTTTGATGAATGAGGCATATCCCGTTGTAATAAGGACAGAAAGATCTAACTTAGATAAAGTTGATCAAATTATTGGTGAATCACTACGACGAGTTACGATAGATCTAAACCTTAAAATTGATGATCTATATTTAAAGATATCAGAAAACAATTCACATTGTCTTATCGTTGATTATGATATATTTGCTCAAATATTAGATTATTATCTTGATATAGAATCAAAGAAAGAAAACAGAGATAAATATATTGACCACGTTTTAAACCAATCAAATTATGACTGATAATTTACCAACAGTATATAACTTATATGATAGACTAATTGGTTTGATTACTAGATATCAATCTAATAACGAAGATAAGTATGGAATTATAGCTATATTTAGAGATTTATTAGTTTATGTCGAATGGCATTTTGATAATTCAGCTTATGGTAATAGTGGGAATTACTTAAGTGTATCTAATCGGATGTGGGAGCTTTCTCGTTGGTTTGGTAATGTTATAGCAGGAGATTACCCTAACCAAATAAGTTTCACGTCTAATATTAACACACTCGACAATATAATAGAACACTATAAGAAGGTATATGATAGGGATGATATAATTAATAAAATTTTAAATGAGTAAGACACACGACCAATTAATTGATCTAAAAAGAAAGGTAGACGAAACAGAAAGCCTATATGAAGAATATTGCTCAGATAAACCTGACGTAATTTCCATCATAAATAAGTTAGAGACTAAGGAAAGAGAATTTAATTATCAATATGGTATATATGGAAGACCTTCCCATAAAAAACAACTTATATCTATGATAAATAGATTAGAAAAAGGGATCTCTAGGTTATCTAATAGAATAACTTTGGATCATAATTTCAAAAATATATCTGATATAAAAAAATATTATATTCATGTAGTATATAGAGATAAATTAATTGACGAAATTTTAGAAGATGGGAATAGGTAAACTAGCAATACACACAAGTGTTTTAAGAGAAGGTCATGATAAATATTATAATAATGATATAACAATATTACAACTATTAGTAGATTATATTTTTCGTGCAAATTTCAGTGATGTTGAACGTTTGTTTGGGGATAGTGATTTCTTAATAGTTACTGCTTTAGCTGATAACTTTGAAATAACCGAGATTAAAAAAATAAGAGAAACAGGCACAGAGTTTAGTGTTATAGTAGATTTATATAGAAAGGAAAAAAAGAGGAAAAATAGAGATGATATAATTGATGGGGTGTTAAATAATTAGTAAATTTGTAATATAGATAACTAAGATATGGATACATACCCAAACATAACCGAAGACTTATCAAACATAGACTCAGAAAATTTCAATAAAATGAGAATATCGTTTTTAGAAAGCACTATAAAAGAGGTAAAAGAAACATTACAGAATGTATATAAAGATAAAAGCTTGGATAATGAAGATTCAGATTGGTTAAAAGATCATTTGAGGTGGTTAAAAAACACATTAGAAAGTGAACTGAAACAAGTAGTACAAGAACAGACATATTTAAAGTCGGGTATGAATCCGACTTATTATTATAAATAGACACAATATGAATTTCATAGAAGAAAAAATAGAAAATAAGATTAAAGAAGGTGTATATGAAAACCCAACGTTTAGGTTTCCACCTGAACCAAACGGTCATTTACATCTTGGTCATTTAAAGGCTATTGTGTTAAACTTTGGTCTTTCTGAAAAATACGACTCTACTTGTATATTAAGGTTTGATGATACAAATCCTTTAAAGGAAAGTAAGAAGTATGTGGATAGTATTATTAAAGACATCGAGTGGTTGGGATATGATCCTAGTAATATTACGTATGCTTCTGATAACTTTGAATACCTTTTAACAGTAGCTAAGGATTTTATTATGAGAGATCTTGCTTATGTAGACTTTTCTACATCCGAAGAAATGGCAGAAGGTAAAGGAACACCAACTACTGTTGGAAAGAATAGTCCTTATAGAGATAGATCCAACGAAGATAATATCAATGATTTCGAAAAAATGATCAGTGGTGAAATCACAAACGCAGTACTAAGACTTAAGATTGATATGACAAGTCCTAATATGTTAATGAGAGATCCTGTTGTATACCGACATATTGAATCTGATCATCACAGAACAGGGGATAAATACAAGGTTTATCCTATGTATGATTTCGCTCATCCGATCTGTGATCTAGTTGAAAACATCACGGATAGTTTATGTACGTTAGAATTTGAGGTACATAGACCATTGTACAATTGGGTATTAGATAATATTGTAGACAAAAATACAATCGTTCCTGAGCAAACTGAGTTTAATAGACTTAATTTGAATTACAATGTTATGAGTAAAAGGATCTTTAATGAATTAGTTGAAAGTAATATAGTAGAAGATTTGGATGATCCTAGATTACCTACTGTATCAGGATTAAGAAGAAGGGGATATACGCCTACTTCTCTTATCAATTTTTGTGAAAAGGTTGGATGGACTAAAAAAGAATCTATCTCTGATCACAACTTATTAGAAGCTTGTTTAAGAGAAGATCTAAATAAGAAAGCCAATAGATATATGGTAGTTACTGATCCTATTAAGCTCACCATTGAGAATTGGGATAAAGGAGTAGAGTGGGTTACTGTTGAAAACAATCCTGAGGATGAAGAAGCGGGTAGTAGAACTATGCCATTTTCTAAAGACCTGTATATCGAAAGAGAAGATTTCAGAAAAGAAGCTAACCGAAAGTATTTCAGGTTGAAATTAGATCATGAGGTTAGACTAAAGGGTGGATATGTAGTAAAAGCAATTAGTTGTAAAGAAGATGGGGATGGCAACATTACAGAAGTGATATGTACCTATGACCCAAGCTCAAAGAGTGGTATGGAACTTGATCGTAAGATCAAAGGAACTATCCATTGGGTATCTACAAATTGCGTTGATTGTGAAATCAGAGAATATGATAGATTATTCAAAGAAGAAAAAATAAACACTGATGATCTAAAGTCAAATTTAAATGAAAATTCATTAACTATTAAAAAAGGATATGGTGAGATTAATTTATTGGAAGATAAAGGATTACCTATCCAATTCATGAGAAAGGGATATTATGTTTTAGATAAAGACACAAAAAGTACTTGTATCGTCTATAATAAATGTGTATCTTTGAAAGAAAATTGGTAAAAACTATGGACAATACACAAAAAATGCTCGTTAATTATGGTGTTATACAAGGAGATAACATCGATATAGAAAAACTTCACGGTCTTTTAGATAGTGATATCGCAGTAAATTCCGAAGTATCATTTTCTGAAAAACTTAGCATGGTACTTCTAGAAAAGCTTGATAAAGCTGAAAACGATGTAGAGAGAATTAAAATGTTATCTGATATGTTTAACACTATCAAAGGAATTGTTATTCCTGATGCTCCTAACTTAGAAGCAATGATGGGTGGTAATATGCAACCCCCACAAGGTATGGGTATGCAAGCTCCACCACAACAATAATATATAAGACATGGTTGAATTAACAAGAAAAGAAGAAATTAAAGAGATAATCAAACCACATTTTGGTTATCTTAAGATGTACATGAATTGGGATGTTCCTTTAAGAAAGATTGGAGAGTTCCATGAAATGACAAAGGATGCTAAGGATGTGATCAAAAAACTTCCTAAGCCTCTTATTGAATATACTGATTACTATGAAGCGATCAGAGATATTTACGGTGTACAGAAAGTCACTGATGTTAAGAGAGTTTTTAAAGATAGCCTGAATGGTAAGAGTAGAAAGTTCTTCAAAGAAGTATTAGACAATAAGCAAATGTGGCTTTTACATCTAGAAGTTTATGAAAATAAACAGAAGCTTGAAATGTTCTTTAGGACTAGCTCTAAGCCTCAGACTCTAGATGAATATAAGGAATATGTCAAAAGTATATTGAAATTCGATACTACTTTTTCTAGAACTATCAATAGAATTGAATCTAATATACCTTACTTAACTACTACAAAGGGGGCATATTTATTCAAACTTAATCCAAAGGATTTGGATATGGTCCCTTCGAATTGGTGTATCTACAGAAATACTACTGATATAGAAAAATATATCCAAAACATGAATTTCTATTCTATTTGGTTATTAGTTGATCCAAACAATCCTATTCCACATAATAGAATGGTCGGTATCGATGTTACAAGAGAGCCGAAGTCATTGAACTTCATGAATAGTCTGAATGTACCTATTGATATTACAAAAGAAGAACCACCCATATCAAATGAAGAATTCTTTAATATAGCTAGACATAAACTAGAATATGAAGCTTTCTCTATTGATTTGACTGACCCTGAAATATTCGGTCTTGTTCAAATAATATCTGAGAAAAGAGGTCAATATTTCGAAGAGCTTAATCAGAATAATCCATTAGTTCATGGGTATCAGAATAATCCTCAATGGGAAAAAGATAAAACAGAAGAAGCGGAAGCAAGAGATAATTGGTATAGTCAGATGTTAGGTAGTTGATTTCTTAATCGTACCGCCTTTAATTTTCTTACTACTTTTCATTAATGTATTGAAAGTAACTTCATCAGCCTCATAAGTATAAAGGGTATCGTCAGTCGATACCTTTTTATATTTCTTAATAACACCATTTCTAGTTAGTCTTACTTCATAATCCACTTTATTTACTTGTTGTAAATTCTGTTGAACTACTTTTAGGACATTGTTATGGTCTGTTTTACTAGGATCAAATGTTGCTATTTCGTATTCATTATTTTTCTTCTTAGTAAGGATAAACCCAAAGTCTTTATTTAAATCAGGGTTATTCATTTTAAGATGATCCATTGGTTGTTTAGTTAATATCTCTATACCCCATTTAGACTTCTTGTTCATTTCCCCCATCTTCATGGTAAAGTTATTACCATGACCATCTGTTTTATTATTTTGGATCTGCCATATATGTATCATCTCATGAGCTAAAACTGAAAGAACTTCTTCTTTCGTTAATTTATAATTCATTGATATACCTAGATGATCAACTAGTTTAGTTTTAACATCCCATTTAACGACACCTAATTCAGTTGTTAGATCATTCCATCTTAGATCCACCTTAGGTAATCTTCCATTAAAAAAATGTCTATTTAATTTATCATACCATTGCTCAAGATCAAAGTTCTTGAAATTCACGAACTGATTATTCTCAAATATTTTATAGCTTTTTAAGTATCTCATTATTTATTTAAATTTTGTACCATGTTTGCAGTATCAACTATTGCATTAATATATTTACCTGCGTATTCATTTAATTCTTTTTCTATATCATCTGTATGGAATTGGTATAGTTTATCATCTAATCTGTTTAACAGATCTACATTTATTTCCTCTTTGCCTTCTCCACCACACTGAGAACAATCTATATCTTCTTCTCCTGATCCACCACATTCTTCACATGTTTCTTCACCATCTCCATGGTCTACTGTGCCTTCGCCATTACAGTAATCACAATTCATTTGTTCCCAGCCCGATCCATCACAAGCATCACAATCATCGTTACCATATTCAGCATAGCGTTTCATATAGTCAGCGAACCCTTCTAATACCCCATAGATCGTTTTCATCATAGGGCTATTATATAGATCTGATCCTTTTAGTAATTCCATCATTTCTAAATGTGTTTCGATATCTGAATGGTGTCCACCAAATCCACTACTACCTCTCGATGCGTATCCATTTTCGTAATATTGAAGATGTCCTCCGTTACCAACTTGATATACATAGTTGTTCATCATTATTATAAGATTAATAGCATTATTAATTTCTTTTGGGAAGTCTGTTACTTTTTCTCTACCATAGTTATTGTTTACAAAGTCTACTATAGCTCCTGAATAATTACCTTCTTTATAACTATCTAAATTCATTATATCTAAGATATTAACTTCTTTATTAGCTTCAAATAGTTTAAATGATTTAATATGCCTCATGTCTTATATATTAAAGATTGTTGGTCAAAATAGACTCTGATTATTCGCTCAATGATAATCTTTTTATTAAATCGGTATTCCCTGTGTCCAATAAGTAGTCAATAGCATCTTCTTTAGAGAAGTCTTCCTTCGGTGTAAACATTTCTAGAAAATTACCATTAGGGAATATATGATAAGTTCTTCCATTTACTTTATCACTTAAAAAACTCTTTATAATAGCTAGTCCCTTTACGAACCCAATATATTTACCTCTTGGTTTAGGGTTCTTTTCTGTACCACACCACGACCTAACTCCAATCTCTTGATCATAAGTCATCCCTTCTGCTCTTCTGTTATATAGAGGTCTACTTATTAATTCCTTTTCGAAATAATGTGTGATATCATCATCCCTTTTTTCGACCTTCATTATCTTCTTAGTTTCCCAAAAATCTTCTCCTTCCTTTTCGTCATATTGTTTATCATGATATTCATATATCCAATATTGATCATCTTCGTCTATTAGCTTCTTTCCTTCGTACCACTTATCAAAAAACTGCTCAACAGAGATGTGAACAGTTCTTTCCTTCCACCCATCATTTAAATCCGATGAATGTCCTATTTGTACATTTTTATGGTATTCAAATAGTTTTATGTATTTCATTTTACTATAATATATTCAAGTATTTTGTATTGAAGTTTCCCTTCCTTTGATCCAACATCACCATATCTGTCACTGTCTTGTAAAGAGGCAAATAATTCATTTAGATCATCTTTGTATTGCTCTAAATAAGATATATTAGCAACAAGGTCATATGTAGAGTAATCTGAAAATCTTAATAAAAAGATCTTAATATCACCTAATTTAGATGTATCAAATTGGAATTTTTTAGAATCTTCGTTTACTTTGGTGAATTTTTTCATATACTTACTCGCTTTCTTTTTCTTCGTCTTCTTCGTTTCCCTCTACCATATCTTCTACTTCTTCTTCAGGTGGCATAAAAACAAGAGCCTCAATATTATCTCTAAGATTAGATTCAAAATGATTTTCTAATTGTTCTTCTAAACTACCCATTATATTAGAGTGGTTCATGAAATCTAACCAATCTTGTAATACTTTAGTAACTACTTCATTTTTGCCTGTATCTTCTATAATTTTTTCAACTTGCTCATCTGTGAATTTCCATTCTTTTTGTAATATGTCTATTACTTGATCAACAATTTTATCGGCAAACCCAACAGTTAAATCTACACTCACCATTACATTTTGTGGTTCAGTGAAGTGTTTTGTTTCATTTATTTTAGTAAATTTCTTCATCTTTAAAAATATTTTTTATATCTTATATATTAATATTTAACTTTACAATTAAAATATATACTATATGGAAAATGATATTAAGAAGTACCAAGAATTCAATAATCTTAGAAAAAATATGTTTGGGAACGTAGAGTTACCCGAAGTAAGTGAAAGGTTTTGGGAATTTGTAAAGAAAGTTAATTGGAGAGTAGCGGGTGAACATAAATATGACTATATTATTCAAGTAATTAGTCCATATTTTACTGTAAAGGAATTTGAACAATTTAGTAACGAATATGATCTTCTTTACAAATTAGCTTATGGTATGTTAAAGGAAGCTTGGTTAAAAGAGCCTGGTTTAGGTGTAAGTGATGATGGATATTCTGATCTACTTAGCACTATAATTGGTTATGGTAAAGACTTTTATTACAGTATATTAGAAGCACACTTAGAAGGTGACCATACAACCATCAAAGAAATGGCTGATAATTCAGATTATAAAGAGAATTTTGGTTACATTTTCCAAATATTATCTAACCAAGCACATATGAATAAGTGGGTGAAGGGGAAAAAATAGTTTAATATATAAAAAAAAGAACATTATATTATGAAAATCAAAAATTTCGAACAATTTAACGAAGGGTACAATTTTGATGACCCTGAGTACGCAACCGAAAAGTGGCCCACATCGAAGGACAATGATCAGGAAGTAAATTCAGATTCTGAATTCAAAGAATATGCTGAAACTGTTCTTAAAAACGCACACGGAGATAAATTTAACCAAAGTATTGCTGATCAAACTATTGAAGGTTTATTAGATAAGTATGGTGATGATTTCGGTGCTGCAGTAGGAGCATTAAAAGCTGGTTTAGCTTAATCTTGGTTTTTTCTCGATCCGTAATAAGTATATCTAGGTAATACATATACCTTATTACTATTATCTGCTAATATCACTTTATCAGTATCCCTAACTATTTGTTGGTTCACTATTTTAGTAACCTCACTATCCTCTATTATATCATTAAATATTCTAAGATTAGTAATTCTCATAGCAGATCCATTGATCTTCATTTTAATATCATTTTCTTCTACTTGGAAGTAATTAGGTGTATAATCTAATTCATTAGATATCAACAGTTTTAACTTAGTAGATTTTAAATTTTTAGCTTCTATTTCTCTATCTACATTTCTCTTATATAAGTTGTGATAAATCTTTCTCTGTCTCTGATCGATATTAATTAATACACAATACCAAACATCATCTACTAGATTGTCTTCTAATGGAAGACTATAAGAAGCACCATTGATTGTTGTAACCATTTCATTATTAGTAATATCAAATTTATATCCCTTTTCCAAATCATCTGAATAGTTATTCAATAAGCTATATGAATCACTATCGGCATAATCTAATAACTTAAACCAAGCCATAAATGATCTATTTTCCCCTTCTTTCAAGTATGTATCAGATGATTGATAAGTAACTGCTTCATTATCAGGAGATATACCTGATAAGTTATAGTGGTACTTACTTAATACTAATTCTGCGTTATCCAATAGGTCTTTTTCTACCTTAGCCTTAATTTCATCTCTTATGAAGTCATTAGTAAGAGTTTCATGCTGCTTCTTGTAAGCAACTTCTTTCTGATCGTTTTCTTTCTCTGTTGCGAATAGATCCTCTAATGTAGAGTTCTTTAATATATCGTCGATTTGTTCTTGTATAACACTTCCTTGTTCTGCTTTTACGTTTGCACGTTTGTTGTATTTAGTTAATATCAATTTGTAATAAACTGAACTATTACCAAAATCTCTTATTGCTTGTGAATTCTGCACTCTAAACATTTTAGAAATATCACAGAAGTATAAAAAATCTTCTTTAGCGGGTCTATATTGCGCACCAAACACTCTCTTAAATTCTTCCTTAGTTAAATGAACTTCAAAACTTTCTAATAGGGCTAAATCAAATTGATTAAACGCTATTTGATTATTTGGGAATTGGTTATCAGGAACAAGTATTTTAATATCACCTGTTTTGATTACGTTATACAAACTATATTCATGAATACTATGATCGATACCATTTTCATCAGGACTAGTTTTATAATATTCTACTGACCACCCACCTATTTGTGTGGCATCATCACTTAGCTTCGTGTAAAGATCAACAGCACCACCTAGGTTATATGGGTTATATAAATTACCTGTATCATTTTGGTCTAATGTACTCCAAATACTTTCTTCATTCTTAGTATTAGAACCCATTGATAAATTATTAGATCCTGTTCCACCGTTTAATCCTGAATTTCCTGCTAATCCATTTTTGCAATCTTCTCTTAACCCAACTAAGTTGGATGTGTTATAATTTTGGGTAACGTTAATAAATTCCCCATACAAGTTTAAGTCTCTAATCTGTATTGTTCCACTATCCCCTATATGTTCAAATTTATATTGTATATTGAAAAAACGAATATCATCTATTTTTTCGGTAGTTATATTCTCGTTAGTTAATATAGTCCACTGTGTCCAAGATCGTTTATCGTCTTGTGATATTCTATAATCTACATTTAAATCAGAAAAATTCTTAGCGACTAATTCATAACCATCCAATCTAAATACTTTATACACATCAGGTGAATCTAATATAACAGGTGAGATATCGGGTGTCAAATCTAATATAGGTTCTTCTATGTTATTGACATCCCATACACCTTCCCATACAAAGTTTTTTACGTTAATCTGACCCGTATCATTTTTTCCACTTCTTGTGAACTTTACCTCGATATTATAATCATAAAAAGAAGATAGTTCAATAAAACAATTGGTTTCACCATTAAGAGGGATATCATACCACTCACTCCATCTATCAGGATCAGATGATATGGCTATTCTATAAGAAACTTTAAGGACAGTTGTTTCGTTTGTTCCCGTAAAAGTCGAAGTAAATTTATTAAGTGATATTAATTGTGAGACATCATCTATTTGTAGAATAACTTCTTGTCCTACTGTCGTAAGTACAATATCCTCGTTAAAATTACTGTTAATGAAAATTTCTCCACCTATTTGTTTATCAATAGCATAACTCATGTGTTATATATTAAGTTATCCATCGTTAATACTTTACACTTGTAAGATTTTATTTTCACGCATTTCACCGACAGGAAGTAATATATCTTCGTACCCATTTACATAATCTCCTATGTATTCATAACAATAAGATACTCTAGTTTTGGTTGTCCAAACATTTTCTTGTTTCTCCTTACTCTGACCTCTAAGTTTTTTACCATTTTTTGAAGTGGGTCGCCATTTATCACTCTTACTTCTATATTCACCCAATGCAGGATTTACAGTTTTTGTATACACTCTGCCATTAGTTATAGAAGATACAAACTCAGATATTTTACTACCTATGCCTAGACCTTGGAAGTCAGGAAGAACTACTGTTCTACTTAATCTATATGCGTTTTTAACTGTGCCACTAGGCAATGAAGTCAATGCGACAATACCCACAGGTATATTATTCCATTCGAATAAAAAGAATTTACATCCTTTATTCACACTTTCTGTTAAATAATGATGCTTCTTGAAGATGTCCCAAGTATTTGATTCAACTCTACTAATCTGTAACTCGATATTTGGTCGTCCTTGCCGAAGCCAGTCACCTCTTTCAAGTGCGCCTCCCTTTTCAGGAGAGCAAGTCCAATCGGGCATAAGCCACTCCATGATATCATAATGACAACTAGCCAATATGATCTTTTTATTATTTTTCCTAATATATTTCTGTAAAGAATAACTCATAGATTTAGCCACATCTCTATTGACAACAGATGTGTACTCATCGATAAGTACCATTTCACCATCCTTTGCTTTACCTACTTTATATGCTAATTCTGCTCTATATTGTTCACCGTTACTAAGTAATCTAAATGGTCTTAACCAAGTAGGAACACTACTTAATCCCATGCTTGTTAACAACATAGTTGCTTCCTTGGGATCTAACCAATCGAAATTACTAATAAGTGGCTTTTCGTAATCGAAATTACTTTCTGTTAATTTTCCTATATTTTTAAGTATAGTTGTTTTACCACATCCACTACTTCCATAAACAACACCAATATTCCATTTGAAATCATTGACATTGGATATGTCAAATGGTATTTCTACCTCGGTTTCATCTCTGTTTTGGATATCAAAGGTTTCATATACGTAGTTTGTATATTCGTCATTTATTATCTCATTCGTTAATCTTATCTTATTCATTAATTTTTCTCTAATATTTCATCGATAGTATCATCTCTTTTATAAGCTATTAATTCTTCTTCTGTCGTAAGCAAATTATATGCACTTAATGTCCTATATTCAGTTAAGCTATGTCTATTCCCAATTGCTGTTTCTTGGATACGTATAAGTAGTTGATCATATAAGTTTAGAAAAAGCTTGCGCTCATGCTTTTTAAACTTTCTTAATTCATAAATATTTAATACCATAATACTATTATTTTTCTTCTTCTTCTAATATGTTATCTATTGTACTATCACGCTTATAGACTCTAACTTGATCTTTTGTCATTAAAAGATCATAATAAACAAGTGTTTGAACTATATGATTCATTGTTTCATTATAACCATAATTCTCAATATCAGATAGAAGTTGATTATACATAAACAATAATTGATCTTTAACAATATCATCATATTTTTCTAATGCGTGTACATTTAATATCTTATCATATAACATACTGTTATATAAAAAAACACTATTAAGTTTATTGGTAATAATATGAGAAAATAGTTTTTACCCTATTAGCTTCTGATCGTCTATCTCTTGGATAGCCTCGTAATGTAAAGCTGCGATCTTTTGTCTACCTTCTTCGTTCATTAAAATTTCTTGACATTCTTGCCTATTGGTCATAAAGAAATTTTCTGTTAAGATAGCAGGCATAATAGTTTTTCTTAGTACCCAAAATTTAGCTTCTTTATCTAAATCGCCATCACTTTCATCTGCTCTTAGTTTACCTTTAGGGAAATGTTCTTTCCATTTCAAAGCAACTGTTTCAGCAACTTTATCACTAAGTGTTTGTCCAGGTGAAGTGAACACACTCCATCCTCTTGCAGATCTTTTTTCGAAAGCATCTGAATGAACAGAAATGTATACCATTTTTCGTTTCTTTTTCTTTTGTTCATTAGAATATAAGTAATTCGCTAAATCTGTTCTAATTTTAAGCGGAGTATCTACCTCAGTATCTACTAAATTGATATAAGATATATCTCTTGATTCTAATTCCTTAGTAATTCTCAATACAAAATCTCTATTAGATACACCTTCAAATAATTGAGTTCCGTCTTCCCACACAGGAGATCTCTTCCCCTCTGTTTGATAGATGCCATCAATCATACCACCATGACCTGGATCTAATAAAAACACATAATTAGAAGAACCTTCAAATACTGTGTATTGAGTTCCTTTATACTCCTTAGAGTATTTTTTCTTTTTAGTCGGTCTTGGTATTTTCCATATATTCATAACATTTACTTATTTTTTGACATTTTGTATTTTTTGATATCTTCCCAAGTTACTGCACCAGGGGCAGTCTTCAATTTATCTGCGTTTCCTTCCGCTTTAGTATTTATTTTATTTTCCTTCTCCCCCTTTTCCCCTTCTATCTCTTCATCAATCTCTTTTATCTTTCTACCAAGCCAAGCATCTATTCCAACTTCTTTAATATTATCTTCTTCCCATTGAATAGCATATTGGTGATTTTCTATATCAGAATTTAAGAAGAAACCTAATATGTCTTTCTTCAAATAATAATCTATGTAAAAATGTAATTGTCCTATTTCACCTTGTTTAAATATCATGGCTTTAAATTTTTGATAGTACCAAGTAGTGAAGTTACCTTCTCTTAGTTCTCTATCACCACCCGTAGTTTGTTTAGTCAAAGACTGACCTAGTGACTTCTTAAAATATTTACTATTATTTTGGATATAATCTATATATCCTTTGTTTGAAATTATGTTCCACTGATTTTTCATACAGTTCCTTTTTAATGTATATAGTTTTTTTATTCGTCTTTATACTCTATTTCAAAATCATCACCAACAATAGAATATTTTTGGTCTAATTCTGCGTTTAATTTATCAATAAAGTCTTGGTCGATTTCATCTATATTAACACTTATTCTATCAAGTTGTCCAATTAAGTCTTCATCTAAATCATATTTCTTGAACTTTAATCCACATGTTGTTATATCAGTAGAATCATCTTTTGATACTTTCTGATCAATTAATCCTTGGTCGATCTTGATTGTAAATAATATGTGATATACATATTGACTATCCATAAACTTTAATATTAATGTCTTATTAAGTGGCATATCTGTTTTCTTTAACTCCATTAATTCTATGCCTTGTGCATAATAAGAAGTAGGATCTATATCTTCCTTGTTAGCGGGTTCTTCGAACAATTGAATAAGTTTTAATTCAATTAAATTTAATGCTTCGGTAGCATAATAAGTAGCGTTTTGAGCATAGTTGTTTTGTTCTTCCGTGTCAGGTTCTTCAACCTCTTCTTCAGTTTCTTCAACTTCTTCGGCTTGATCAACCTCTTCTTCAGTTTCGTCTGCTTCTAAAATAAGTTTGTATTCATGGTATTTCTTAATCATATACTATATATTAAAATAATTTTATTACATTGTCTTTTGTTATATTGTATATATTTTAATTATCTTTGTATTATGTATTATAAAGACATTAAATTCGAATCATTGAGAGTTATATCTGATATACCGTATCAGATTCCTTATTCAGCTACTGAAACAGATATATTGTTGTATGTCAAATCCCATAAGAAGAAGTTAACTAAAGATATTTTAGATGATTATATAGAAGTAGCAATACTTTCTGCTAATATTGGAAACATCGAAAGAGCAATGTTCATTGAGATATATAAGAAAGAAAAGTTAGATCTATCTATCGAAGAAATTATAGAATATTCTCCTATGATATACTCAGAAGGCAATGGGTATTCGGGCAAACCTGTTCATGCAATTTTATCACATATAGCCAATAAGTTAATATTGACAGAAGATATGGTTATTTCTATTACCAAAGAATTAAATATTAAACACGGTAATTATTTGATTGGGTTGAGTATGATAGATATGATTATGGATCATAACCACCCCGTAAAACTAGATCCAACTTTTATAGAAGAAATTCATGATGGTGTAGGCGGTGGTTGGGGATTATTAGGTAACATAAACAAGATCATAGGGGAACAGGTTCTAGTTGGCTCTAAAGCATATGAGAGCAATGAATATAAGGTTTATAAAAGAGATTATAATATCGATAAAATTTTAGAAGAATGAATATATTAGCAAGCTTAGAAATAACCTTTCATAAAAAAGGATCTCTTATTAATATTGATCAATATCAGGATACTATGTTTTTAAATATTATAACTAATCAGACATTTAAAGGCAGTCCAAGTACATTTAATGGTGAAACAGAAAGATTCGACGCTTCTTTAGAGCCTTTGGATAAACTATTTTTAGCAAAAAACGATCTTGTTGGGATTTATATAAAAGGAGTTAGTGCGTTCCAAGCCTTAGGAGGGGGATTTTTCTATGACTTAGAAGACGAATTATACGAAGTTCCTTATTGGACTATTTATGAAGAGTTAATACCCACGTTTAAAGAAAATAAACCTGATCGATTTGGTGTTATAAATTTTGTAGTATCTGTTTTATTTACTGAACATGGTTCTTATTCATATGAAGGGGAATATGATTCTCACTTCGAATATATAGGTATAATTAATTCGGGGTTTGACCCCATTTCTATCCTAACTAAAGAGTCTAAGGAAAGATATTTGAAATATCAGGAAGAAATTCATCAACTATAACTACAATCTTTAATATATAGATATATGAGGCTAGACGATCCATATATCAATTACATTATTATAAGTGCGTATATATCTACGAATGAAGATCTAGACAATAGATTAAACAATTCTAAACTATTCGACACACTTATATTTAAGGACTTCACCGTATTATCTATGGGTGGTGACCAACCTAGTTATTTAGCTTACAAAGAATGTACTAATAATGAACTTCGATATGATGCCATTGAGTTAATGGATAGATATAAACAAGAGTATGTTATCTGTAAATACACAGGAGAATCACAAGCTAAGAAAATATTATTTGATGGTCAAGAACAAATATTAGGCGTAGTTAAATACGAAGGAGATCTAGACAATCACAATTTCTTTGTAGAAGGTCAAGCTTTTTCTTTTAAACAACAAAAAAGATATTTCACACCTACTAAACCATCTGATTTCAAAGAAGGTATGATTGTAGAAATATTAAACAATAACGGGGATTGGATTGAGAAAGAAGTAAAAGATCCTGAAGTAGAATACGAAAGGATGTATAAGATACTTATGAAGTATGATAAGATTAAGATCGAGCAGAAATTATTCTGAAAATTTTAGCACATCACCCCTACGTCATCACCAACAAAATCCATATCCAAAAGAAGCGTAAATAACCTTCCTGTCGGTAAACAAATATGTCGATGTCATATCAATATACTTTGCTTGGAAAATAAATTTTTTCGAAATCTATGTCATACTTATTACGTATCAAATATTCTATTATCTCAATAGTATTTGGTGAACTACTTCCACTAAGCATTTTCAGATATTCAGCAGATCTATTATCAAATGCGACCTCTTTAGTATTAGGATAATACATAGCTTTTATTATACCTTCTGTGTTGTAAAACGTATTACCTATTCTGTGGTGTAATATCTGTGAGAAGTGTTTTAGTATATTTGCTACCCAACTATCTAACTCAGTTCCTGTTAATTGATGCAGATCTAATTCTCTTTTTAAATAGTTTGCTTCCATTAATGAAAGTATAAATTATTTAATGTTCTACTAACAACGCTATTACCTTTAATAATGGGATTGTCCCTTAGCAATTTTTTGTAATCATAGCCCAAATAATCAGCAGCGAATTTTCCAACAGACCCACTTCTGTTCTGACCTGCAGTACAATGTAATATTAATTGGTTATCATCATTAACATCTATTTGTTCTAAAAATTTAATAACTTGCTCACCTTGTTCTTTACTAAAAGCAGTGAAGCCGTCTTCCTCTCCATCAGTATCATCGAAATAAAGTTTCAACACGTTGGAAGCACTACACTCTTCAAAATAAGATTTACTCATTTCCCCATGTGTATCATTAATAGATATTACGTACAGCTTATTTAATGAGCCTATGTTATCACAAGTAACATGATTACTTATCATAACAGCATTAAATTTATTCTTATTTAGTATTAAAATTTTCATTTCAAGTTGTTTAGAAAGTTTATTATCATATCAAGATCCTTTTCTTCAATCAGCTTTAGTAACTTATCATTAGCATTGTTTTTTAATAATATATGATTAAATTTGACATTTGGTAGTTTACCCCTAAGGTATACAAAACATCTTTCTTCATATGAAGTAGATATATCAAAATAAGTTCTGTTGCTAAGAAATTCATCATCTTGATTGGTGATCCTTTTAATAATAGGATCTATTACAAATTTATATTCCTTTTCGTTAACAATATACCTAGAATGTTCTATAAAAGACAATGCTGCTAATATGATACCACCCACTCTACCATTACCATCTTCGAAAGGATGAATAGTTTCGAATTTCTTATACCACTCAATCATCTTTTCTTTCGTGTCATAGTATTCTAAACTAACAGGAAGAATTGACACCATCATTGAAGGAATCAAATAAGGCTCAGGAAAAACAATATTGTTTTGTATCTGAACTTGTACACTTCTATATTCTCCTAACCTAAGATACTCTTTACCTTCCATACAAATCTTATGTATGTCCAAAATATCATTTTTCTCAATTGTTTCACTTCCTTCGGTTAATAAATGAATAGTATGAACCAAGGCAGACACAGTACTTGTTACAAACTCAGGATAGTCTTCATGTGGAAAATTGATATAATCAGCAGCGTCTTCCAAAAGAGAAACCGTTGTAAACTTAGGATTCCACTCATTGGCATACCTATTTAAATCATCATATGTTTTAACTATCTTCATAATCTACAAATATACTAAATAAAATTACAATAAAATTCCCTGTTTATAGTTTCATCAGCCATGAAAACCATATCCATAGAATTCACTTGTCTCTCAGTATTAGGAATCTTGACACTATTATATCGATCAGATTCATATAACTTATATAAATAACTACCTTCGTGGTCTGCTGTACTAGTTATAATTATTTTTAGTGGGTGGTATCCTTTCTCATTAATAACATCATCATACATATTGAAATTAGCTAATAAATCATCTAATATGACCACATTAGCTTCGGATAGTTTAGCTTTAGATCGATGTATATGTTGTATATTAGCATATACACAAGATTCCATATTATAGAAATCTGCTAAGTAATTATTAATAGTACTTATACCTAATTGCCTACCCTTAATTACTATCAATCTATCATTATCGATAACGTAATTTAAATATTCTAATTGTGGTTTATTGATAGTATACCCATCTTTTTTGAGACGACGATATACATACGCTCTAAGTCTATCACACTTTCTTTCTTCTATTAAATATTCGATTAAGTTATCTATATTTTCCATAGTAAAGGTTTTTTTTAATATATAGTTATATGAAAAATTCTAAATATGTTCAGTTAGACCCAAATGCATTAATGGAATACATCTATGATGATTCTAATTTAGTCTCAGAAAATTATGTAATTACATTAAATAGAAATAATGATCTCAGAAGTTTCTCTGTCCAAAACACAGAAGCTGGAAGTAATAGATATGATAATCAATACGTGACATTAGATCCCGTTAATAACAGAACAGGAATTAGAGATGAGAACGAATATAACTTTTTACAAAATAAAGATTATTCTCAGACCTTACCCATAAGATATGATAAGGTTAGGATATACTTCCCACCTAGTTATAACTTCGCTGATAATGCAGGGTGTTATGTTAGAATATATGTAATGGATTTTAATAACAAGAATAGTGTGAACTTAGTTCAGTATTATTTTGATAAACAAGATCAAGTTAGATTCAACAGAGAATTAAATATTAACCCAACGGTTAATAGTTTAAACGGTAAAGATTGGGGAAAATATATTGAAATACAATTCCCATCTCCTTATACTATATCACAACAAAGAGTGAATACTATACCAACACCAAGTTCGATTAATTCAAATTTGACAGAAGGCGTTGGTATTTCTACGACATCTCCTATTATGGTAGAATTTGGGTTTATTAACCAAAAGACTACTATAAATGATGTAACAACATTCTTATTTTCTACACCATATGAAACTTCTGTTCCATTAACTCCTGAGTTTGAAAACTTAGGATTGAGAATAGAAAACGCAGAAGACGGAGATTGGTTTGAAATATTTGGTACAGTTAATAGTGATATAAATGAATTCAACCAATGGATAAACCAATCAAAGAATTTAGGGAAGAACTATTACGTAGAATATGAAGTTACTTTATTCGAAGAAAACATCAAAGGTAATTCAATGACAATTAGAAAAGAAACTGATTTTAATGACCCTATTGAATATAGACCTATTATTAAATTCAGTACAACAACCGCTATTATAGATGTGTTGATGAGAGTAGTAGACAGAGGAAGTAATGCTATTATAACAAGGAGAGCTTCTTATGGTATGCTATCTGATGAATTAAGTAAATATTCTAGATCGGTTGTGAGAATAGTAACAGGGAATCAAAACATACCTAAGATTTATAATTTAAGAAATGGTGGATCTATATTTGATGCATTCGCAGGCTTAAATAAAAGAAACTTTGGTAATAATGGATTAAATGATTTATTCAATGATGGTTTAACGGGGAATACTGAAATAATAAGAGTTCCCTATCCTGTACTTGTTAATGTTAATAATGTTGTAGCAAGAAGTGAGAGCGAACTTTTGAATGGCAAAGAATGGAGAGGTTTCGGTAAACTTAAATTAGTAATCGATCCATTTGATAATATTATAAAATTCAACATTGCTAAAAGCGTAGAAGACAAAGTAGAGTATTTAAATATGTTAGATCTTGGTGAGATAAATTTATATTTTAAGAATTTTGATACTGAGGTGAGAACTAATTTATACAGACAAAGCGATGATATAGATTTAGAAAGAGGTACAGTAATATTTAAATTAAGAAAAGAAAACGTAAGTAAGGCAAGAAGAATATTCCAAAGTGGCGTAAACATGTTTTATATTACTTCAACTAATGCTGAAACCAACGAAACTAATGTTGTATATGAAGGAACATTCATAATGAGCGATTCAGTTCAATATGTAAATGATATAGCACAAACTTATGAAAACGAAACCGAAGGTGTTGAGATCCGTAGAGATAATAACCAAGAAACTGCTATTGTTACTAGAAGAAGAAGTTCAGATCCACAAAGTAGTAGTAATAATGGTGGTGGGGAGAATAATTAAGAGTATTAATTAATATATAGTATATAAAAAAAAACTTATTATGGATAAGTATATCAAAACCTTTGAATCATTTATAGACTCAGAAGGCAATCTACAAGAATTAACTAATATATCATTTGATGATATCCCTGTTTTAGAAATCGATGTTGAGAAATTAAATGAAAGTATCGATGACGAAATAAGAGATAAAATAGTAAATCCTGATAGTAAACTAAGAATAAGGACACAAAAACTTGGTATAATTGAGTTACCGAACAGTAATACTGACAAGATTGCCGTGGTTGATGATGAATTAGTTGGTAAATTTATGGTTGATAGTAAAATGAAATTAAGTGTATACGAGGATACCTACGAAAATGGTAATCTTAAAGGACTTGCTATTATGCCTAAATATGAAATTGACATAAACCTAGAAGAATTAAAAAGGTTTGTTAAAGGTGAGACTACTATCAAAGAATTTATGGGTGATAGATATAACTATAACGATAGAATAGAAAGAAATATGGTAAATGTTGCTACAAAACTTGGATTAAAATTTTAAAAAAATCAATCAATTTCTTCATCTTCATACCAACTAGGGTTAGGTAAGCCACTATAATTATCCCATTTATTGTCGGGTATAATATTATCTATTTTATCAACTGACTTGGATTCCTTTGTGGTTTTAACGTCTTTTACCTTTTTTGTGTTTTCTGTATCCATAATAATGCAAATATAATCATTTAATCCTTATCTGATACCCAACATCATTTAACATGTTGAATTCTTTGGTGGTGAAAAAGAATCGAAGTTAAGAAAAAAAAATAGACAAAGTAAAGGATAGTACCGTGATGTTAATAATATATACTTAGTAAGAATACTTTACATAATATAGAAGAAATTCTAATAAAAAATAATATAATTTGATATCAGACTCAATTCACAAAACTCGAATTTCGTATTCAATTTGCCATCAGATCTCATACCTGAAAATGTAGTAGAGCGTTATACTCCCTTATTAGAAAAGAATTGGGTACAGTATGAAAACGTATTAGATTATATAAACTCTACTATAAAGGAAGTTAGTTTCCCAGGTCTAGGTATAGAAACACCTATCCAAACATTACATTATGGTAAACAAAGAAATTATAAACCTGTAACTAATATTAACGACATTGCTACTACAAGAGAATTAGTAATTCAATTTAGAAGGGTTGATAGTGATATGAACTATTGGATACTTTATAGCATATTTGCTAACAATTATTTAGATGTAGAAAATACATTTGCTAATCCATTTCAGATCATTGCATTGGATATTCACAGGGATGCTATTTACACAATCAGTTTTAGTGAGATTATACTAACAAACCTTTCTGAAATAATATTCGCTTATAATCAACAAACCTTTGATGAACAAGTATTTACAATGACGTTTAACTATAACTTCATTGATATAGAATTCGGATTAAATCAAGATAAAATATTACAATTAAGCGAAGACCAAATACCTAATATTAAAAGAGTTGGTTGGGATGCGGGCGAGAATTCCAAATTAAATCTATAAGATTCTAGTTTCTAGTGTAAATTTCGTAATAATCTACCATTTTTATCTAAGTAACCCCTATAATAAAATTTAATTACGTATATATTATAGTTATAGAGCATTTAAGAAATACGCCACATTATTAGCTTTATACCTTTTTTAAAATATTCGTTGTAATACTCATAATCCATAGGCGCAAATGTTTTCTCTCCATCCATTCCTATTTCTTCAATAAGATGTACAAATACTTCTTCAAAAATTGTTTGGGGTTCTTTGTCAGTTGCATATAGTCCAATAGTTGTGTCTTTATGATGTTGTAATTCTTTATGGGGTTCGGTCAAACTATTTTCCATTTCATCCAAAACCAAATCCATTTCGTATAAAATTTCATTAGCATTTCTTAAGTTTCTTTTTGAATATTTTCCTCCTGAACGAGAGGCAACTAACTCTTGTCTTAATGTTCTTAATTTTTTAACATAATATTCCATAATAAAACGCCCTATAACACTATGTATAGCAAATAGCCGTGTTACGGGTCTTTTTAAAACTATTTGCCTAATTATTAATTAATGTTTTATTTACTAAATTCCTTGCTTAAATCGACTACTTGCCATACACTAAACGTTACCTACAAGTGCTTAATTCTGTCCATTAAACAAAGTTGGTGCTTCAATATCCTTTTTCACCCTCTAAAAACAAATAATTTCTCAACTGCTTTTAATTTTTTGTCTGTTATCCTGTTCCCACTCGCCACAATTTCTTTTTGCCAAACACATTCAAAATCATCAGGTGCATTATATTCACTTATAAAAATAGTATGACCCTCATTGTTTTTATCTCTACACCATTGCCAAAAATCAGTATGTATTATTTTATTTTCACCAATATAGGGTCTTGCTCCTTTATATGGTGGGTCGCAATAAATAATACTATTTGGTGGTATAATTAAATCTTTGTAATCACAGCAAATAAATTCAACACCTATTAAGTTTGGTTGCTGTTTCATTACATTATTATATGCTTCAATATCATATTCACGTTTACCTGTATTATCTCTTCGGTATGAGCCAAACCAAACACTACCAAACACTAACTGTGTGCCAAAATAACCAACTTCACAATCCTTATACAACTCTTTATTATCCTTTAAGTGGGTATATTCTTCTTTGGTTATTTTTTTTGGTGGTGTCCATCCATTTTGTAATTCTTTATGTAGTGCTATCATATAAACACTCTTGTCCGCACCAATTCTATTTCCTTTAACTTTATCAATAATATTTGCACCACCTACAAATGGCTCAACATACCATTGATTAGGTAGTCTATCTTTTAAAATTATTGGTAATATATCCTTTGCTATTCTATTTTTACTTCCTAAATATTTCATAAGTTTTAATTTTATCAAATTAATTTTGCCCTCGCTCAAAAAAGAAAAGAAAAAGGTTCAGTTCTATTAATTGAGTTTAGGCGTTTAAAGTCGCACCAATAGGTAACACCGTATATAGCAAATAGCCTATTAAAGTCGGTGCTAAATCTAAAAGTTTATGCTTGGGCTACTTGCCATATACCAAACGTTATGCACCATTAGATACATACTTTAGTAATTCTTCTGCCATCTTAGTCCTACCATAAAAGCAGTTATCACAAGAGCAGTCTTTTTTTGCATGGTTTCCATAGCCATCTTCTTTTAATTCTTCATCAGTCATTCCGTAAATACCAACCACATCAGGGTTTCGTAGGTCGTAATAACATAATTCTTCTTTAATTTCTTGTTCAGTCATAATTTCTAAAATTAACACCTCACCAATGGGTCTTTATCATCAATATAATTTGGTTTTGGCTTATGTATCTCATTCATCTGTTCTTGTTTTTTAGGGTCCTCCGTGTAACTTGGGTCTATCTCATGAAAGAAAACCAAATTAAGGTGTTTCTTAATCATTTCTGTCTGTTCTTTTGTGATGTTTTCAGGGTTACTTACCTCAAAAAATCCTTGTAGCCAATAGGCAAAATCTCTACTTGTCATAATGTTAATTTTTACAGATGCCTAACAATGTATATAGCAAAGTGGGGCATCGTTCCAAGTCGCTACTTTAATACTTATTAATTTAATTCATTCAGGCTCGATGGGTCAGCACTTTTAAAACCCACCTTGCCATATACAAACCATTATAAACAATAAAAAGTGTCAAGAATCGAACTTGAAGAAATCTACAAATTGCCATTAGGTGTGTTAATCTACCAACTTAAATCGGTTTGTACCCGAACCATCACCGATGAAGGCGACTGTTAGACATATTGTATATCTACTACCACTCCAAAGTAGTCACTTTTTAAAAGTTTATAACAACAAATATAAAACATTTTATCCGTATTACCAAATAAAGTTCAATATTTATCGTAAGTTTATTTCATTTAATTAAGTTCTGTGTTAAAACGTTTCATATCTATAACAACAAATATACGTATTCTTTATACATTAATATATAAGAAAAACAATAGAATTATATGGCATCTCCATTAGGACTGACAAACTTTAACAACGTATTTTATACCGCAGATCAGGGCGATCCTACTTTAACTACATTTACGGGTAAATATAATTCCCTATTTAATGGTAGTAAGTTTTACCATAGACCTAATATATCCACAACTGAAACATCTGAAACAGTAACCAATCCTAACGGAGAGAAGGTAGAAAGAGTAAATAGATCAGATAGCGCACAAGGAACAAAAAAACATCAACCTGATACTTCATCCGATGACTTATATGATATATCAACTAATAGTATATTAGAATATACAGAAAACCCTGATCTTCCTGCAATTAAATTAAAAGCAGCAGACTTCGCTTATTTAAGAGAACTAGGTGTTTATCCAAATAACAGACTGATAGTATGTAGAAGGTTTACTTCTCCTGTTGAGAATGATTTAACAGCAATTCAACAAGAACCATTATCAACTGTTGTAAGTTGGATACCTGATTCAGAAGATAGTTTCTTTTCTTTTAAATCATCAGAAAATTGGAGATCATATGATACGGAAGATCCATTAAAGGATTTAACTGATCTATTTAATAAAATATTTTCTAAGGCTACGGGTATTGATATCGGAAAAGAAGGTGGTGGTATGTTAAGTGGCATTGCATCTAAATTACCTGTTGGTGGTTTAGGAGAAGCTATACAAACTAAGATCAATAATATTTTACTTGGTAACGGTACATCAGAAGGAACTAATTTTAGTTATGATAACTTGCCACAAGGAAACCCAAACTTTATGGCTGAATCATCATTCAGAGAATCTAACTCTATCAAAAGTGAGATTTCTATACCCGTGAAAGCAGTATATGAAATGAAATATATCAATGGTATAGATCCTACGATAGCATTTATGGATGTTATCCAAAACTTATTAAGATTCAGTTCTTCACAAAGTGTATTTTATATATCACAAGCAGGTGGTGAGAAAATAAATAACTTTTTCACACAGTGGAAAAACGGTCAATGGATCAAAGCAATTCAGGTAATATTAAATAGTATTATTGATGCGGTAAAACAAATAATTGAAGGAGTTGGTGATTTCATAAGTAGAGTTAAGGATGCACTAACAGGAAACGGAGATTTAAACTTTGATGAGGCATTAAGAAGTGTAACTTCCTTTATCGGATCTGCTTCTATTGCTAGATATAGAATCGAATTCGCTAAAATAATACCTGCAGCAACAGGTGCTAATTCTGCTCCATGGCATGTAACAATAGGAAACCCAAAGAAGCCCTTCTTTAGCTCAGGTGATATGATCGTAGAAGCAGGTGAGGTTAAGATGGGTAATACATTAGGGTTTAATGATATACCAACTAAGATAGAATTTAACTTCACAATAAGAAGCGCAAGGAATTTAGGTATACAAGAAATATTTGATAAATTCAACGTGGGTGCGGGTAGACAATACCAAAGAGGAGCAATTGAATTTAGAACAGACTTTTACCAAGGCTCTGTAAACAAGACAGGTGGTGGAACTAGCTCTAATCCTGCAACGGGAGCTAGTGCTTAAATTAATATATAATCCATGGAATTAACAGATCTAATTAATATATCAAGAGAGAATAATGAAGAGCTTTATGATTTAACAGAAATAAGCTTTCGTTACAACAGACCCGTAGTTAGAAGAATATCCTCATCGTATATAACAGAAGAAGACGATGAAATGAGATTAGATACTATCAGCAATAAACTATATGATGATGTAGATAATATAGATTTCATTTGTAATCTAAATAGTATTAAGAACCCACTTTCTATTAAAAAGGGTTTAAATCTAATTACAGTTCCTATCGATAATATAGCTGCGTTTAGATCAGAGAGAACAACACAGAACAATGAAGTAAGAAGAATAATATCAAACAAAAGGAAATCAATTCCTATTGATCCTAATAGACAAAAATTCTTAGATCAAAAATCACAAAGTTTACCACCTACTGTAACAAACAGAGATTATATCGGTGTAAAATACAAAAATGGTAAGATTAGTGTCGGTGGGAATATATTTAATACATAAGAGATAAAACTTCTTATAATATATAAGCTATGTCAATATCAAAAAAGGTAGTTAAAAGTGCAACAGGTGCTTCGAGAGATCAATTCGTAGATTTTTTCTATGATGCATTAACACAAGAAACATCTAGCTATGGAGTAACTAGTGATCCACAATTATTAGCATACTTATCACAAATCGGACACGAAACAGCAGGGTTATTATACGTTGAAGAATTAGCTTCAGGTATAGACTATGAAGGTCGAGATGACCTTGGTAATACACAAAAAGGAGATGGTGTTAGATACAAAGGTAGAGGTCTTATACAATTAACAGGAAGAACTAACTATAAAAAAGCAGGGAGTTTTTTAAATGAAGATTTTGAAGGTAAACCTGGTTCAGTATCACCTGATAATAAACAACATAGAAGCAGTGGTGGTAGAAAAGACGAATACGAAAATGCGGTTAAGTCCTCACTGTGGTTTTGGCGAAAAGGATCTGCTTGGGGAGATCTAAATAACTTTGCTTCTCAGATTGATTTAGAAAAAGGTTTATTCCTAGGTGATTTTGATCCAAATAGATTACCTAATAAAACAACAACGGTTTCACGTTCACCATACAACTTACAAATAAGGAAGGGTGCTAGTAACCCCATTAATTACAAAGGTTATTTCTTAGTAGATTATTTAGGATTAGATAGAGATGGTGATGGTAAGAATTTATTTATGTTCGAAATAATCACATTGGGTATTAATGGTGGGTATAATGGATTTAAAGATAGATATGAGAAATTTGAAGCAGGACGCAAAGCATTATTAGGTGATAAATTCAACGAACCCGTAGGTAGTGATGGTGAACCAGGAAACACTGATGATGGTGGTGCAGGAGATCCACCTGATGATGGTAATCCACCTGATGATGGTAACGATAAGGAAAGAGAAGCTTTAGAAAAATTTGAAGCTATAACAGGAATAGAAACTATTATTCGACCAACAATAGCGTTAGATGCTGTTGAGTTCGAATCAGAAGGAGATGAACAAACGGTTGTTGATATAGGAAAGAAACCATTCGTATGGTTAAATGGAGTTCAGATCGACCAAATAGAAGACTTTAAAATGTACTCTTCCTCATTCATACCAACTGTTCAAATAAAATTCATCGATAAATATTCTTATTACGATAATTTAAGATTCCCTAATGATGATGCTAGAGTTAGAGTATATATCGCATCTAGAAGTGAGTTATTAAGACCAATATATTGTGAGTTCAAAGTAACTAGTTTTACTAAGATAGGAGCTAATGCTTATGTTCTAAACGGAATATTAAATGTGAATAATATGTATTTAGCCAAAGTAGAAAGTTTCAATAACACAACATCATATGGTGTGATGAGGAAAATTGCTGAATTATCGGGTTTAGGGTTTGCTACGAATATCAATGATACAAACGATGCGATGACATGGATCAACGCAGGAGATAAAGTTGTAGACTTCTGTAAAGATGTAATAAAAAGAAGTTATAGATCAGATAACTCTTTTATATGGGGATTCATTGATTTCTATTATAACCTAAACTTTATCGATGTACAAGAACAAGTTGATTTCGATCTATCTAAGCAATTAGGTGTAGTTACGGGTGGGATAAACGAAATACAAAAGAGTCTATCGTTAGCACAATCTAGTGATGAAAACTTTGTCTACTTATCTAATGATGAACAAGACAGTAAGACACCTACCTATTTTGAAACGTATAAAATATTCAATAGCTCAACAGCAAAATCTATTAAACAAGGATACTCTAATAGAGTTAAGTTTTATGATTGGGAAGAAAAGAACTTACTTATATTTAATATGGGGTCTATATCAAATGACGATAATGTAATATTAAGATCAGATGATGAAGACTTCTTTAAACAAAACGTAAATCATTTTTGGGAAGGTAAACTATCTAGAAACGCACACGGTAACTTCTATTATTCTAATATTCAAAACGAGATTAACATAAATGAGATACAAAAAATAGGATTAGATATTGTTTTACCTAACCCTAATTTCAATTTATATAAATTCATGAAGGTTTATATTCTTTTGATCAACCAAGGAATGACTGAGAAAAACCCACTATTCAATAAAAAGTTAAGTGGAGAATGGTTAATCATTGATGTAACTTTCTTTTACGACCAAGGAGAATTTAAACAAAAGGTCAAATTAGTTAGACGTGATTTAGGATTCTCACAAGAAGAAGTCCCTGAGGGTTAGTTATAATTCTCGATAGTTGATCTTAAATAAGATTCATCAAACGCACCTACTTTAGTTTCTAATAGTTCCCCGTTTTTAAAGAACATAGTAGTAGGAACTGATCTGATTTGAAATTTTTGTGTGAGTCCTGTTTCCTTTTCAATATCAACTTTACCTACATCAACTGAAGTTTCTTCTGATACTTTTTCTAATATAGGATCTATCATTCGGCAGGGAGAACACCAAGAAGCTGTAAATTTTACAATTTTTAAATCTTTTGAATTTTCGTATTCGTTGAAATCGCTTTCATTAATATAGTTAACCATAATTTATAATTTATTTTTGTGTAACTATATATTAAATGCCTATCTCATAGTCTTGCATTACTTTATAATACCGATCATTAATAGTTTGATAGTCTTGTTTTTCTATACATTCTGTCATCCACTTATGGAATTTAATTTCCTCACCTTCCTTATTAGTAGTTTCCCCGTTTACCACGAATCCATTGGGAAAATCCATATCAATTTGTATGACTTTATCGACCATCCTTTTCACTTCTTGTTCTATAAATATTTTCTTTGCTTCCTTTTTAGAAATCCACTTTTTATCATGTAACTGATCGCCCGTTTCTGATACTTTAATACAGTATCCCTTCTTGTTTCTAGTTATATCTAGACTCATAATTATGAATTTTCTACAAATATAATCAAACTTTTCGGAAACAATTCTATATACAAACAAAAGGAAATAATAATGACAGTTGGATTAGAGAAAATATTTTTCAAATATATAGTTTTAAATAAGAACTATATCACATACGTACTACCTAAGTTCTTCAAGAACCCTGAAATCAATTTAGTATATGACGTAGTGTATAGACACGCAATAGAGAATCCGACAGACGATATCCCTAAACCTGCTCAAATATTTGAGATGGTTAAATTAGAAGACAAAGATAAAAGAATCACCAAACAAAGTTTTAAATTATTATTTAATACAAAGTTAAGTGATTACGAAGAAGACAACTTCATTAAAAAGAAATTAAAAGCATGGATCTTAAAAGAACAGATTAAAGAAAGTTCTGATAAAATGATCGATGAAGTAAGAGAACTAGAAAACGTAGATCTTGATGTAGATTTGATAGAAAAGAAAGCTGATCTGATTAGAGAAATGATCGCACTAAGTACTACAGCGAGGTTGGATGATGATGATGACTTAGGATCAGATTTTGATGATGCTGAGAAACACCTTCAAGATATGAATACGATGAAAGTCGGAACAGGGTGGCCCTCCTTGGATGCTATGTTAGGCAAAGGATTAGATATATCTACATTAAACATCATAATGGGTACAACCAATAGTGGTAAAAGTCTTTGGTTACAGAACTTAACAGCTAATGCGGCTAACATGGGATATAACGTAATTTATTTTACATTAGAAATGAGCGAAGCTAAGGTATTGAAAAGACTTGGTTCTATGCGTTTAAAAATCCCCATCAATGATTATGATGAAGAATCTAAGAACACTGAGCTTATTAAATCTAAGATTGAAGGACTAAAAGAAGGAGCAAATAGACTTGGTGATCCACTAGGTGCTTTATCTGATCACAAATTAGGTAAAGTAAACGTGAAATTCTTTGCAGCAGGAACAGCTACTATTAATCACTTAGAGAACCATATTAAGAATTTACAACTTAAAAAGAACTTCAAACCCGATTTAATTATAGTGGATTATATTACATTAATGACACCAATCAAAGGTCTTGGAATAGAGGGTAATCTTTATATGAAAGGTAAACACTTAGCAGAAAGTCTAAGATCGATGGCAGCACATTGGGAAGTACCATTAGTAACAGCTATACAAGTAGCAAAGGACGCATGGAATGCAGCAGATGTAACTCTTGATAAAATACCTGAGTCTAAAGCAATAGCTGAAACGGCAGATGTTTTTGCGGCTATTATTAGAACAGAAGAAATGAAACGTAATAATAAATACGTACTTAAATTATTGAAACAAAGGGATGGTGATTTTAGTAGAAGTAAAGCTAAATTTGATCTAAATCCTAGATACTTAACTATTGAAAACGACTCATTGGTAGATGATGAAATATAATATTGAATTCCGATACGTAGATAGAATTACATATGGTGATGAATCTATTTACAAAAGTTATAGAAGAGAATTTGGAATAGATTCTGTTTCTATAACTAAAGATACGTTCAATGAAACAGAACTAGATTTATTAAGAACTGAAAAAAGTTTCATGATAAATGAAACATTATACTTAATTCGTGATATAAAACTAAGATTTACATCAGAACAAAATTCTGTGGTGATGTACGTAGAACATCCTAAAGACAATTCAGACGATTTACCCTTTTAATTATGGATTTAATATTTGGAACAGGAAATAAAGAGGAAGAGATAGTAGAGGAAAAAAGCTCTAAGAAAGATGATATAAATCTACTTAGTATAGTAAATATGCTATTTAAGAATAGAAGAGATTTCTCTAAAGTGCCACATGAAACAAAAGAAAAGTTCGGTTTCATTATCAATAGGATGTTATGTAGAGTGTTCCCTGAGTATGCTCAGAAACTAAATATAAGAAGTGCAGACATGGGAATGATCCTTAATCTGTGGTGGGTATATTTAGCTGATAAGAACATACCATATTATAATAGTACTATTTGGATTAAGGGTAAATTAAAGAAAAAGGACATAGATAAGGAAACATATGATCTACTAAGAGAGAATTATTCTTACCTAAAAGATGAGGATATGTTATATTTAATCCATTGGTATGAAAACTTTTCTGATGAATTAGACTATATTAAAAAAGTAAAGGAAGATTATGGATAAAGTATTGGAACAATTAATGATGCTACAAAGTAGTTTAAGTGATATAAATAGGGAAATCAATGAGATAGAAACTAGATTAACTTCAATGGAAACACAAGCTCATATGGATTCTAAATCTTCTGATAAAGATACAAGAGAAATCAAACGAGAACTCTTAACAATTAAAAACAATTTGAAAAATATTAACAAAAAAATAAAATAAGAATTATGGGTAATTTTAAATGGTATATGGTTAGATGCGTAACAGGAAAAGAAGAAAAAGCAATCGAAAATCTTAAATTCGAATTAGAAAATGCGAGTTTATCTTCATACGTAGATGAAATTATGTGTCCAAAGGATAAAAAATACTTTATGCGTAGTGGTAAGAAAATATCAAGAGATGTAATCATGTTTCCTGGTTATTTCCTTATAAACGTAGAAATGATTGGTGAGATACCAAGAGTTATTAAGAACACAAACCTTGTTTCTCAAATCATGGGAGATGGTAATGGAAGACCCGAATCATTAAAACAAACAGAAGTTGATCGTATATATGGTAATGTAGAGAAAGCACAAGAAGAAATCAAATTCTTACAAGGTGAGGAAGTTGCCATCACTGACGGACCTTTCAAGAATTTCACAGGAACAGTGAGAGAAATTAATCACGAAAAAGAAAGAATGACTGTTGATGTAATGGTGTTCGGAAACCCAACACCTATTGAGTTAAATTACATGCAGGTCGATAAGGCTAAAGTAAATGGATAAATCTGATTTTAAAATAGCATTAAAAGAGATACCTGATAATAAATGGAGTATATATAATGATAAGTCATTATATTATAGATATGATGACTCCACTATTATACATAAAGATCAGGAAACATATTGTACATTAGATATAAAATCTATAAAAAAGCCTTTTTCGCCATACTTAATATTACAATTAGTCAATAATTATAAATATCCTAATTCTGATTATATAAGTAGCCAAACAATTATTTTTAGTTGTAAGATATTTGACCCTATCTTTAGATATAAGTATCGAAAGATATTTAAAAAAATCCTCATAGAAACAAAAAAGAAAAGAGCCATTAAAGAGAAGATGGAGAATTTGAAACTATTACCTAAAAGTCTTATCAGATCATTAAACATAGAAAGGTATCTAGAAGATTAATAATAACCTTATTTTTTTAATATATAATCTATATGGGGAAATATGTATTAGATTATAAGTTATTTGAAGAAGATCAGAACGTTGATATCACCGATGAGTTAAAGAACCTTGGTAAAGGTCTACAAATCAAAGGAGATGGTATACAAGATATGATAACTAAGTTGGCTGCATCTGATCCCGACATCCAAAAGAAGAAAGAAGAAATGGGTGGTAACAAGGATCAAGAGGAAAACCAAGAGGAAAACCAAGAGGAAAACCAAGAGGAAACCCAAGAGGAAGACCTTAACGAAAGCAATACATATGATATTAGAAAAAGATTTAACTCCCCTGATTTAAAGGGTGGTAGTTTATCTTCCGCAGATTGGATTACATATGCCCATGAATTAGAAGATGAAATACTAGATGAAGCTATCCAATACACTAGAAGGGAAATCAGAAATAAATTCAATTCTCCCGAAGTAAAAGGAAACGAGAAATATGTATCTGAGTGGGCAATGTACGCACATAGATTAGAAAAAGAATTAATACATGTTTTAAACGAACCCGTAAATGAAGCTGTATTAACAGGACTTGCATTAAGTAGTGGTGCTATATTAAGTATGGTTGGTAAATTCATGAAGCTAATCGGTAAGAATCTCGATAAAAAAGATGAAAGTAGAATTTTCAAAATTGGACAGAGTATTGATAAGCTTGGTCATAATATCCACCACAAGATCATAGATCTAATTAATTTAATACTTAAGCCTCTTATCTTTTGGATGCCTAAAAAGAAACAACAAGGTGTTGCTAATGTAGTATTTATGTGTGTATTAGCACTAAAAGTATCTAGTGGTAGCTTCGATCCATCTGATTATAAAACTGCAGCATCAATGACTGAGGGGCTTCTAAATAGTGTTAAAGCTACTGAAATAGGTAGTTTCTTAAAAGATAATGGAAAAAATCTTCTAAAGTTTGTCAAGTTAATATAAGTTGTCTATATTTGCATAGACTAAAAGGACAAACGACATGAAACTATTTAGAATTTTACTATTAATTATATTGATTTCGCCAATAAAGGCAATCGCTTTTGATTATCAATCCTACGCTAAACAATATTTAGATAACGTAAACGAAACGAAAGTTAGAGACGGAGTTTGTCTTGACTTGGTTCTCGATATGTTTTCTGAGATCAACGATAAAATGTTGGTCGATACTACATTAATGGTTTGGGGAGAACCTATTACTAACATTGATTCAGTGGAAATTGGGGACATTATTGTATATAGTAACCATATTGTAATAGTTTATACTAATCATAATAACGAAATACTTATTGCCGAGCAAAATAGAAACGGTGACTCATCAGGAGTTGAGATACATTTAATTACTGATGAATATAGAAAAATGAAATGTAGGATATATAGACCTATTACTTTATCAGAAATATCTATATATAATAGTGGTAAAAAATATGACAAAAAGTTTTGTTTAAAATTATTTACTATTCATGTAGATGATACAGAAAAGATGTCTAGAAGTTCTTTTAATTTAGATTACGATCCTACACTACGACCTTATATTTTAGATCCCAATTTCAATTATACTGATTTGGAGCTAAATTATGCTGAATATTTTAACGGTAAAGTATATTGCATCGGAGAAAACGGTTGTTATATCAAAACACCCATAGGTAGGTTAGTACTTGGTCAAACTCATTATGATTATTGGAAACCTATCAAAATGGAAAAAAATTAAAAAAAAATTACTCAAAAGAGTAAACTTTATACAAATGTTTCATATATTTGTACTGCGAAAGCAAAACAGTTCTTTGACAAAATTATTTAGACATTTTTCAGTAAATGTATATATGGATAATATCCATACGATCTTAGTCTAAACCGCATTACATATGTGGGGAGGGGCTATGACCCCTCTACGCTGTTGGTTGTAGAACCAACAGTAAAATAGTAGGTAAAAGATTGATAAAAATACATTGACTGAACCCTTTAGAATTCGGGGGATTCCTTTTATTAGGAGTGTAATGAATCCAAAGTAATTATAGAGTTTGAGTGTTCCACTTCCGTGATCTATAATTATAGTTAGGTATTGCAGTAACCTGACAATCAATGATACTATTGATTTGAAAAAGTAAGGTTTTCCATTATCGGAAACCATATATTGTTAGTAAGTGAGAAATGCACAGATGGTATCACAGTTTATATCTTCCGTGAATAGTGCGTTTTACTATATAAATATGAAAAGGGATTAACGAAAGCTTAAAAGTGAACATTAGTCTAGGTGTTACCCAACCATTGGAAGATGGTCTAATGTTTGCTTTTTTTATTAAAAAATCGAATGTCTAAATATCAAAAAAGATTTATACTTAATTTGGTTATCTGATCAAGTCTGAGTCGTTATGGATCAAATAATATAAAATATGATTTTATATATATAATATATAGATAATTAAAATAGAAAGAAGATTCAGGAAGATTACAAATTCAGTGAGATTTTGATAATCGGATTAAGTTTAAAATATATTGCGGGGTAGAGCAGTTGGGTAGCTCGTCAGGCTCATAACCTGAAGGTCGTAGGTTCAAATCCTGCCCCCGCTACAAAGCTTCTAGAAGAGTTACTTAGTTTAACTATGAGAAAACGATCTAGTATTTGATAAAAACATTGGACGATGTAGGTGCAAGCCCTGCAGTAACAACTATTAAGTTCTTTGAAATATTGTTTGTTAGGAGTGACGATTGGTTGAATGGTACAATTAAGCAGTACACTGAAAATTGAAGTTATTTTAACATTATTCAATGCATGGGATAATGTTCTAGACTAATAGAAGTAGGTTTGGGATGCCCCGAAGGTTGCAGGTTCGAATCCTGTCTAACAAATAATTTTTCAAAAAGTCTTGCAGATTAAAAAGGTTTCATTACCTTTGTCGAAGTTCTTTAAAATCTTGAAACAATTGGTGATGATGTCAATTCATCCGAGTTAATAAGAAGTAAGCCTTTTCGTGTATGACAAGTCATACCATTAACTTTTGCGAAAGCGAATTTTTACCAATTAAATAGTTGATTAAAACTTAGTGAGCATAACAGGATCGATAGACTGTAAAAAGTGCTACTTAGTTGTAGAAAGAGATATCTTTTTATTAAAGGTCAACATATGGGGAGTTACCGAAGTGGTCAAACGGGCTTATGCCAATCCTTCTTTAAGGATTGGATGAACATAGGTGACACTAGCGTGTCTTCGCAGGTTCGAATCCTGTCACTTCCCACTAAATAGCTACATCAAACATACTGTTAGTATGGAGAATTAGCAAAGTAAAGCCTCTTATCCATTAGGATAACGTAACGGGAAATTCTTTGAGATGTAGCAGAAATATAAATACTATGAGCATAAGTTTATCTATTGTCTGTAACACAAATACAGAATTTTCAGAAGAAAAAGAGAATAAATTAGAAAGTAATAACATACCTTACATAAAAAGTAATGGTGTTATTTGGTTTATTTCTAAAGATGATATTAATATCTCAACAGATGATATATCAGGAAATGAATTTATAGTTGATATGTTATCTGATATATCTAATTTCCATTTAGGTGGCGAATTCACAAACTTCGATGAATCTACACGGAAAACATTAGTTGAAGTCTTCGGAAAAGTTCAATTAGATATTAATTTAACCGATGGCTATTCAGGAGAAAGCGATTGGTTGGATTTTAGGTTAAATGATGATCTATCTTTAGAGTATCTATTCGAAAGTGATGATGATTAATACGAAAGAAGACGAAGAATAAAAAAAGTTAAAAAAGATCTAAACTTTTTTGTAGTTTAAGATATAATACTTAACTTTGTCAAGAGTTCTTTAAAATATTGAAATTATTAAATGTTCGCACTAATTGCGAAAAGTTTAGTGAGGTGGATCGTAAACCTTCGGGGATCAGAAGATCTAGTAGAAGCCGAGAGTGTGTAGTTAGCCCCTACATCCGTAAGTATCAAAGGGTATGACATTTAGTAATTTCAAAACGGAGGGTTTCCAGAGCGTTTAAATGGACTAGTGTTTATTTAAAATTCGTTTTAAGTAAGCAAGAGTGGTACGAATAAGTACCTTCGCAGGTTAAAATCCTGCACCCCCCACAACTAATGACATTTAAGATCAATTATTGATTTCTAATAGTTGTCTATGTCTGATCCACCTAACTAGTAGGTAACACTTAAAGTTAGATGGGTTTTTAAAACGTTCTTTAACATAATGAAATTGACCGATGTTGGACGGTCACAAAACTTTAGCTTCCTAGACAAGTTGGGCTAAGGGATCTTCGGATCATATTCAAAACCGATTTACGTAGTACCGTTGCTTTACGGGTAGGAGCGTGAATAAAGTCGGGATGCTTAGATGTGATTGTGGAATTACAAACGAGCATCAGTAGTGTAATTAAAGAGGATCGTCCACAGCGTTTCAGTGGTTGGTTGCACATAGAAGGATTAGTTTATTTATCTTCTAAAAACAAAGAATCCAACATAACTATAAATCAGTTATGGTTAGGGAAAGGAAAGTGGTGGCTTGCCACAGCTTATACAAAATAAACTATTCGGCATATCCGAAGTTCTTCTTCATTGAGTGGAAACAGTCAGTGAGTTCCGAAAGGGGTTAACGGAAGACTCTCCCTAGGGTCTGAAATTAACGATTAAGAATGAGAATGGTTAGCTGCCATGATTCGTTTGAGATCAGAAGGGTAGTCGTCTTACCTGTCAATGTTCAGATAATAACATTGGAGAAAAGCACGTGAACTCTGTACCAAGAGGTGTGTTGACGTAGAAATACGGTCAGGTGTTTTTGAGCCGAGCAATACTAGGCTTAATATTGGGAGAAGATGTGTTATAACTTAGCCGTAAAGGTGTGGTTTAGATACTCATGAGGTTTGTGACCTCACTTCTCCACTAACATGTTGTGTCCATTGCAACTGTTGTTTCCCAAAAAGGGTAATCTATTTTTAGGTTGCCTTTTTTTTGTTTATATAGCCGTAAAGAACTTTATTATATTTAATATATAAGCTAAAATAACACAATAATTTGGCTGCTATAAGTTTCACCGCATTAATAACAAGACAAAATAGCCTAGATGTATCAGCAAACTTTGGCTCTATCGGGGGTGGACCAGGTGCTTCTATATTAACAGCACTTGCATACCAAGGAACTAACTCTGCAGCTAGACGTATTGGATCTGCTGATGTTGATCACGGTTATACTATAACAGAAGGAACGTCAAGAAATACTACAACTGCTGCGTTTAGGACATTTGGATTTAAAGGATTCATTAAACAAAGGGGAGCATTGAACGCAGGTGGTCTTAAATTAAGATTGGGTAGTGGATCTAGTGCTTACCATTCATGGATAATGGGTGATGATGGTACTATACCATCCACAGGGTTTCAGTATCCCGTATCAGGTGGTTATGTATTGAAGCCCGTTGATGCTACTATAAGAGCTTGGTTAAATACAACTACTGGTAACCCTGATGAAACAGCAATTACCCTTTATGCTGTTACCGCAAATGTATCTGATACAGCAAATGGTGAGGATTTAGGTATTGATGCATTAGATTGGATAGAAACGGGGTTCTACTTGGTCGGTGGTGATGGTGCTGATGCCGATGGCACATTCCAATCTTTTGTAGATAATGACGAAGGTGAAGGATCGGCTTCTTTTGATCGTGTAGCACTTTGGACATCTAACGCAGGTGCGATATTCTTTTACGGAACGCATACAATAGGAGCTAATTCTACGGGGACAGCAGTAGCTACAGAATTTACCGACGAATTTACTACCTTAATCTGCCCAGGTGGTTACGTAAGAGATGGGTTTAATAGTTTAGTATTCAATGTAAGTAATGCCTCTACTATAATCAGTTTAGATAACATCTCTATTACGGGTTCAGGTAGATCAGGATTAAAAAGATTATTTGATTCTGTTGCTGATGTAGATACAGGCACTGATGTTATAACATATACTAACCATAGATTCAGAACAGGTGATCAAGTATTTTATAGCCAAGAAGCAGGAACAGGAACAGTAGTGTCTTTAACAGGGGGTGAATCACAACTCGTAACAGGCACAACAGGTGCTTATTATTATGTTATAAATGTCACAATAAATACATTCGCTGTAGCAACCAATCGTGCTAATGCTTTAGCAGGAACAAGAGCAGCGTTAAGTACGGCTACGGGAATACATAGTTTTACAAGAACTCCTGATACAAGACCCAACTTCACTGTTACAGGAACTAGTGGATCATTCGTGTTAAGTAGCTCAAATCTTATATCTAATAGAACAATAACTTTAGACACAGGTGCTGCTATGAGTGGTGTTCAGTTTATTACGTGTGGTAAATTATTACCAAGTGGTGGTAATTTAAGCAATTGTACTATAAACAACCCTACTGTGTGGGAAGGTGAAGCATTTATTGAAACTACTGATATATCATTGATTTCAGATTGTTCATTTATAGCTAACGCAAATGATGGTGGTCACGCCATTGAATTAACAGCAACAGGAACATTTTCTTTTGCGGGTAATTTATTTAGCGGATATGGTCTTGATTCCACTTTAAATGCTGCTATATATAACAACTCAGGAGGGAGTGTTACGATAAACGTACTTGATGGTGGTGATACACCTACAGTAAGGAATGGAACAGGAGCATCTACTACTATCAACAATAATGTATCTATCACATTAACAGGATTAAAAGATAATACCGAAGTTAGAGTATATGATTCAGGAGCAACCACTGAACTATCGGGTATAGAAATTGCTACGGATGGTACAACCAATGATAGAACGTTTTCTTTCTCGCTTGCTGCTACAACCGTTATCGATGTAGTGATTTTAGCAATTGGGTGGCAATACCAAAGAATTGACGGTTTCACAGTACCCACAAATAATACAACACTTCCTATCTCACAAGTATTAGATAGGAATTATTTAAATCCTTAATTAAAGTTCTGCAAACAGTTCTTCATCTTCCCATTGATATGTGTCATATTCTACATATTAAAAAAAAAATAAATAAACTTTCTAATTAAATAAACTTTCTTATATTTGCACCCTATAAGAAAAAGGGAAGCGAAAGCTTTTTATATATACAATTAAGAAAATAAATAAATTAAGTTCAATGAAAACATTAATTACATACATAAACACAAACAACCTTTTCACAAACGTGAACGGGAATGGTTTTGGTGATGATGATCGTAATTCTATGAAGAGTTGGACTTAAATATTGATATATAAAAAAATTAATAAAAACCCCAATTCTTTATAGAGTTGGGGTTTTTTTTATGACATATTGCGGGGTAGTGTAATGTAACATGTCGGGTTCATGTCCCGAAGAATCGGTAACACCGTGTTAGAGGTTCAAATCCTCTCCCCGCTTCTAACTGAAACTAAAAGTAACTCTATAGTTTCTGTTGGCTCACTCCGATGGTGTTAATATATCACTAAAAGTTAGAGTGAGAAGAGTTTAATAGAGTTAATACGGTGTGTTGGTCTAGTGGTCTAGGATGCCTGCCTGTCACGCAGGAGGACACGGGTTCAAATCCCGTACACACCGCAAATGGAGATGTAATCCCAAAGTGTGAGCGAAAAGCGGAACACGGATCTGTCGTTGACAAGTCAGATCTAGGAATAGGGAGAATGTCAGTTGGAAGTTCGAGTCTTCCCATCTCCGCTAAAATGGTCTTGCAGCATATTGGTGTATGCACCCCGTTGTCTGCGGGTTGATTGTGGGTTCGAATCCCATCTGGACCGCTAAAATTGCGAAAGTAGCTCAATTGATAGAGTATTGCCGTGCCATGGCAAAGGTTGTGGGTTTGAACCCCATCTTTCGCTCAACATTGGCTGTGTATTGACTAGTTCGATAAACCGATCTGTAAATAAATGGGGATTTATTCATCGGTGTTGAAGTCTGATTTACTCCCCAAGTAAATCAAACGGAAAGGACCACATAATATATGGAAGTTTAATAGGGAATAACGTTAAACGATATTGGTGTCGAAGCCATATGGTCAACTAATAAGCAGTAGTCGCATAGCCTGATCGATTGCACTTGATTTCCAATCAAGAAAGATAATATCACATCGTGGGTTTGAATCCCACCTACTGCTCATAGGTTTGGGAGAGTCCTTTAAGGTATAAATAACCTGTCTCCCTCTATGCGAGATGTAGCTTAAATGGCAAAAGTATCAGACTTCCAATCTGAGGATGCGGTTCGAATCCGACATTTTGCCCAATTATTTCTTTACTTTAGCTTTTTTAGTATTGGAAACAAATTGTTTCCCCTTTTTACCTGCTTCTTTTTTCTTAGCAACAGTTGCTTTTCTTTCGGCTTTAGTTAAACTCTGCGCTTTCTTTTTAGGTAAACATCTTGTTGGTGCATCTTTATCTTTCATTGTACCACATTCTCCCGTAATATCACCGCTAGTGTTGATTCTAACCCATTCTTCTTTATGCCATTCTCTGAGATCTTCATTTAATATATCTTCACCCGTGTATTGCTTTCTATACTCTACATATTCATCTAAAACATTTTTAGGCGCATCTAACATAATTTCAATAATCTTAGCTTCGATCACATCTTTATCTATATCTAAAGATACTTTATAAGCATTTGACATTAATCTTCTTCTTTGGATCTTAATGTTATCTAATACTAATTCTTTGGTATAATCTCTTTTATTCTCATTGAACCAATCAATATATTCTTCACCGAATTCACTGTTTAAAGCGAAATCCATATCAATGAATTCAGAGCTATACATATCAATATGTTTTTCTAATTCTGATTCACTAAGTGGTTCAAGACTTGATGTTTCCGCATTAGTATGAATAAACATAATATTTTTCATCCCAATAAGATCTTCTAACTTAACATCTACTACTTCTACCGCTTCATTGGTTTTCCAAGACCCACCCCATTTCTTATACATCTTAGCTGCATATGAATTGGCGTAGGCACTTGGATATTCGTCATATCCCTTACCATCATTTGGGGCATCATACTTTTTACCATCTACGGTAACATAAGAAGATCCACCATTCTTTGTTCCTTTGGCTAATCTTATTGCTTTGTCCCAAAGTTTCTTATTTGTTGGATTATTGTTACTCTCATTTATTGCTTGAAAATCATTAAATCGTAAAATTGGCATAATTATATACTTTTTTCTTATCGTATATATTAAAATACAGAATCTATAACCTCATCTCTGAGTTCTGTTTTACATCTTTGTATAAACTCCTTTATTCTTGATGATTTCCCATAAGAACAGTCCATTACATCACTATAATTTATCCGTTTATCTTTCAATAAAACTTTAACTACCACCTCACGTTCCATACTTGCAGCTACTCTTATTGGATAGTTATCATTTACAGATGGGTCTACACAATCGGATTTTAATAATTCTTTTAACACAACATGATCGCCCATTTCACATATTATTCTAACAGGAGAATTATTGTCCATTGATGGATCTTCACCCCTCGCTACTGCTTCTTGTACAGCAAACCGACTCCCAATATATATTGATTCTAATAATGTCATAATAATTCGTTTAGTTTTTTCTCTCTTACTTTATATTTCACAAATGGTACATTTTGGAAATTATCTTGTATATATACTACCTTTCGTTCAAAATTATTAATTATAGCACCTATACCTACTCCCACATCACTGTACTTTAAATTATGATCCAATATATCGAAGTAACTATTATCTAACATATTTTCACGTGTGTCTAAATGTATAGCTTCCATATATTCTTCATATTCATCTATTATTTTAATTAACTCCTTATGTTCTTTATACCGAAAGTATTCACCGAGTGTAATGAAGTTAAATAATTTTTCTAATATTCTCATAATAATGAATCTATTAATTGATCTCTGTTTTCTATCTTCCTCTCCTCTAAGCTTAGAGGTGGGTTACTTTTCAAATGATTAAAAAACCTATAATATGTAATGGGATTAAGAATAAGTCTAGGTTTTAAATCTATTATTATTACCTTTTCACTTATTTTATTCCTAACAGGCATAGGACTTCCGATAAGACGAAGTACGTTTGGTGTGTTCGAAGAGTAATAAACAATCGCATATCCGAAATTAACTTTAACCCACTCGTTTTTTTTAAATGCACTAATTAACTTTTTATATCCAATTACTCTTCGTGTACCAAGTTTGAAAAAACTAAACCTAATATGTCTAAAATAACTCATCATAAAATACTATCTATTATTTGATCTCTTTTCAACGTTAGTTTATCTGCATCATTTAAAGGTGGTCTACTTTTCAGATATCTTACTACCTTATAATAATAGAATGGGTCTTTGATCAATGCTAAAGTGTGGTTTGTATATAATACATTTGTTATAAACCAAGAATCCTTTTTTATGGATATCTCATGTGCATCAATCATATATATTTCCATATATGAAACTACAACATTTTGGTAACAATTAGGAGGCTCTACCCAATTCATTGTTTCAAATAGTTCTATAAAATCATTATCGTATACCAAGACAATATTCCCCTTTTTATATCTTTCTATTATTAGGTATAACCAACTTCTTATAGAAAATGTAGTTACTAATACGATTAAAAATATGGTTAATATTATGATCATACTTCTTCGGTTAATTCAGTTAATTTAATCTCACGTAATTCTGCTCTTATAGCAGGTATATCATGCATATACTTTTCTATATAGCTGATCTGTTTATTTAGTCTATGAATTTTTTCTTCCATACTTATACCATTATAATTACCCATACCCATGGCTGTTATATAATTGATATGATCGCCATACTTAACATATGCTCTCATAGACACGTTATGATTATCCCTAATATATTTAAATGCTTCTGACATTAAATGGTTATAAAGATTGGATAATTTTTTATACTCTTTATAGGTCTTTGATAAAGGAAATATTTTTTCCTTTATCTTTTTCATTAGTTTTTTCATTTTAATATACTATCAATTACTACATCTCTGTTATATCTCTTTCTTTCGATGTCATTTAACGGAGGGTTGTTTTTAAGAAACTTATAGTCCGCATAAAAAGAAAATGGGCTATAATATATTATTATGTCACCCGAAAAATAAATTTCCTTAATTCCTCTTTTGTTCTTTATGGCGAAATATGATCGCTCTCCAAATAAAACATCCTCTGTTATATTTTCATATTTTATATCGTAATCATTAGTTATAAACTTCTTTTTCCATTCGTGTTTTTCGAATTTTGTTCTAATATTCCCTTCTTTAAAACAGTCACTTGGATAGTTATGCCTAATGCGTCTGTATTGTAGGATGTTATTTAACCAACTTCGTAAAAAGAAGATTATTAGAACCATAGTCAATATAACAATATCTAATATCATAGTAAATTATCTATTATCCTATCTCTCTTTTCTGTTGTTCTTTTACTTTTCTCAACAGGTGGATTGGTTTTTAAAAAATTTTTAACTCTATAAAAAGAAAATGGGTTAATGATCACACAGACTCTGTGATTAAAGCTAATATTATTTAGCAATAACCATCCACCCCTTTTATTAAATGTTGTTTTATAACCGATATGATAAATATCAAGATCTTCTTTCTCAGCAGTATATTGACATTCTATTGAAATATCATCACTATATGAACCAAATATCCAATCCGTGTTTAAGAAGGCATAAATGATAAAATCACCATTGAAATAAAACCTAGGTTTTATTAAATCCTTTCTTCTTTTATCAAATATGTAAAGAATTACATATAAGATAATTAAGAAAAATGAGAATAACCAATCATTAAAAAAGGATATAATCACAAATAGGATAAATGATAAAAGAATAATAGCCGTAATTGTCATAATATTTTGTCTATAAATTTATCTCTAAGATAGGCTACTCGGTCTTCTTTTTTGAGCAGAGGCATCTTATTAAACCGTAATCTATACTCTAATATCATAAAACTAATAGGATCTAACACAATACCATAACCATTAAAAGAAATTATAGATGCGTGTATCCTTGTCTTTGTTGAACCCACACCAAAATAAGAATCACTGAACTCCCTTGTTTTTTTCCAATCATATTTATGAAATTCTTTATAAAATTCTTTAAGAGTGCCGTGTGTATAATTATCACAAGAATTTATAACCATGTCTTTATGGACTTGCCATTTTACATATAATATAAATAAAAAAAATAATAACACGAGTAATAATATAGCCGTTATTATACTAATAGTTATTGTAAACATAATTACAAATATAATCCTTTTTTTGTCTATATTTGTAATTATGAAAATTAAATATCCTAAAAGTTGGTATTTATATTATTCTGAGAAACCAACATCAGGTGATAGGAAACATTCTACTGATGATCATTTCCATGGTAAACAAGTAGTGGTTACTATCAAAATGGATGGAGAAAATACCTCTATCTATAATGATGGTGTACACGCTCGATCTTTAGATTCACATGCTAATACAGAAGATCGAAGAAATGAAAACCCATGGGAAGTAATATGGAAATAGAATATATTAAAAGAGAATATCAACTTTCTGAGTTAACGGGTCAAGTTATAGACCACCAAGTTAACTCTGTGTATCGGTATGTGAAATATTGTATTGAAAGAAAGAAGATAAAGGTAGATGCTAATTGTATCTACATTAAAAGAAGGACAGAGAGAAGTATATCAAGAAGATCAGGAATAAAAAGAGATAGTGATATAGCAGAATTAATTGTTTTCTTTTTTTCTAAGATATTAGAAAAAGATCTAAGTGAACATACTGTAGTATTTGGTGATTCTGTAATAGAAAATATTATTATGGCTAGAACAAGAGATACAGGATCTCGCTAGGTGTTAAGCTGCTTCTTACCCTTATTAAGTATTTTATACATCGTATAAGTAATAGGTAATGCTACTAAGAACTCAGCCCAAGTAACTGAATACAGATCGAATAAAAAACCTGCACCGAATCCCACTATTCCGAATAGTAATAAGAAATAAGAAATGATCCTTTCTTTCTTATCATCGGGGTACAACATAACAATAGCATATCCCATCAGAATAGCTAATGCTGTAAATACTAAATGTAGATGATATATTTCTACACCAAAGGCTAACTCAGAATGGTTATTCACACCAAATATGATAACGCCACCAAAGAAACCTGCCGCAAACCTAAGAGCATGTTTTAATCGGAGTCTGACACCAAATATCTTATTCAGTACTTTATCTCTGTCTACTGCTACTTTAGCAATGTCCCACATTAAAGTGTATATTGCTAAAACACAAGCATATAATAGGGGATCATATACTGTCATATGATGTCCTGATAAGCTAGTTGCGTGATTGTTGATTCCTGCGAATATAAATAGCCCCAATGATAATGGTAGTAATATTCGTATAATTAAATTTATTCCTTTTAGTTTCATGTCTTATATATTTTTAATTTTTATAACAAGTTTGTATTTCGATGTTTTTCTTAGTGTTGTTTGTTCTTATTTCTTTTTCTTCTACAAAATGGGGATAGAAGTCATCAAATGCTTCTCTTAATCTATCCCAATCAATATTATTGATATCTAATGATCCTACACATTGATATTCAACCCTTTTATCATCTAATCCATCGGCTCTGTCACCCCATATAGCCCTAGTACTATCTGATAGTGACCAATATTCACCAATATCATTATTGAAATAAGTAGACTCAAATTCTTCTACTTCGTCTTCTAATATGGTAATATTTCTATATACTTTAAATTCAGAATCATTGATAAATTCAAATGAAGAAAAATATCCATCTTCTTCTAGGTCATTAATCTCATCTTTTTTCCATCCGTTATATAAAAACAATGATTTCAATTTATCTATTTGGGTATCTTTAGATTCATTTAAACCTTTTGGTATATCTCTTTCCTTAAAATCCCAATTAACAGGTAATAATTTATTTCTAGTATTATCTTCTCTGTCGAATTTTTTCAATGAGAATTCAACTCTAACAAATGTTCTAAACGTATCTTCCGTTGTAGGCACAGCACTATGTAAATGATATGATGTCATAAAATAGATGTTATATGGTTTTATAATAAAGTCCATTTTAGGATCTACTTGTTTAGATAGTTTCTTAAACCAATTGTCATTATATGTGAGATCCGTGGGATCAAATTCGTTTGTATGAAAAATAGTTGGTATAGCATCTGATACTATATATGAATGACAAGTAGGTAGTTTTTCTTTGTATCTCTTACCTTGCATCCCATCGAAATGCGCACCACCTCGTCTTTGGCTATCACCTTTTTTAACAAAAGATTGATGTAAAGTAAGATATATGTAGTAATTTTCCCAATTAGGATTTATCTCCTTTTCATGTTCTAATACTCTATCGATAATTTCATTAATTGATTTAGATTTAAACGGCACTTTGATTTCACCCTGTGGTAATTTGATTACCATATCTAATACTGATATCTTATTGGGCTTAGAAAATTCTTCCTTTTCCTTAATCTCAGCTATCCTAATAGGCTTTCTTTTTACCTTAAACCGATCAGGATTCCATGCCTTTAGATCTTCTTGATCAAAAAATTCTCTAAACAATTTTATTTTTTTCATTATAATGTATATATAAATATTTGTGGTATGGAAAAATTTAATTTAAAAAAGTACGTGAGATCTAACATCAATAATTTGGATTGGGGACTAATAGATGGGGTAAGAATACGTGGAGAGTATATAACTAACTCTAATAGTATTATGTATTATAGAATAGAAAGTAGCTTTATAATATATGATCAAACTAAAAGAAAATTATTCATCACTAATGGTGTTAGTGATGGGATAATATCATTGTATTTAGAAGAATTATACACAATAAAATTAGATCGTATAATAGACTTCTTTTTTATTCGCAGATTAAATCGAGTTAAAAAAAATATTCTAGATAAAGAAAAACAAGAAGAGGAAACTAAAAAAATGAAAAGTTTACCTAAATCTATTTTAAGGGAATATAAAATAGATTCTATATCGCAAGAAGAATAACTTTTTCTTATATTTGCATTATAAATGGTCTGTGAGTCGAGAATTACGTGGCTAGTAATAACAGCTTCTAAAACTGTTGACATTGGGTTCGAATCCTACACAGATCACCAAATAAATTTAATTATGACAAAAGGTAAAGAAAGATTAGCACCAAGTGGATACTACCATATAAGCGCAGATCAGAAATGTAAGTATATTCACTTTAAGTGGGGGGTGGAATGGTATACTTTAATGTGGTCTGCAGCACCCACATCTAAAGGTGTTAACGAATCAAAGGGTTTAGAAAATGGAGAAAATGGGTATAGGTATATTTATTATAAAACACACGCTGATATGGTTAATAATCAACCAAACCTTAAAGAATGTGCTAAGATACCATCACCTATTGATAAAAATATTTGATAAAAAACTTGCAGATTAAAAAAAGTTGTATATTTGCAAAACAAAACGAAAACATTTTACTATATAAGATATGAAAAATACTTAGATTAATAACGAAACGAAATTAGTAACCATTACAAGAGGCGACATCGTGCCTGGTTACCAAGTTGTACAAACCGCACACTCCATAGCAGACTTCGCTGCTGAATATCCACAAAAATTTTCTCAGTGGAAAAACGAATCAAACAGTATAATTTCTTTAAGTACTGATAGCGAAGAATCACTTTTAAAACTTTACAATAAATTTAAAGATAAAACTGATGTAGTTTTATTCTATGAGCCTGATATCAGTGCTTATACCTCTCTATGTCTCTACGGCACTCATAAGATCCGTAAGTCATTATCTCATTTACCATTATCATTAAAAAAATTAAACTGTGGGGGTAGCTCAGGGGCAGAGCCGAAGTCTCTAAAACTTTGTGATTGTGTGGGTTCGAAACCCACCACCCGCACCAACTCAAACATTAACAAAAATAAAATTTAAAATTATGGGAGCATTATTTATAGAAACAAGTAAAAATATAATGAAACAAGAACACAGAGATAAACATGATGATATTGTTACATTATATAGAACAGATTCATTTAATTCACTTACCACAAAAATAGAACATGCAAAAAATTATAGCGATAGTTTTATAAACAATGGTGATTTTGAAAGAATCTTCGTTGAGGATAACATAAAATTATTCTCACATAGTTACAACGAGAATAAAGATACATACGTGGCTATATTAAATTCAGGTGAGAGAATATTATTAGGGTATATAGGAGTTAATAAAGACGGATCTTTGAATACGAAAAACAAAAATTATAAACATGAAATACTAATAGACGAAGAAGGAAATATCACATCACGTGAATTCAAAGTACATAATAGAGATTATGTTATAGATAAAATATTAAAATAAAAATTAAATAAAAATCAGAAACTATGAAAAATACTTAGATTACAAAAGACGAATTAATTCGCTTAATGAAAGAAACACCACAGACCAATTCTCAAAGTGTTTGGGAACATGGTGTGAGTGTACAAGAATACCTCTTTGATCTATTGGATCATTTAAGAGAAGACAAGCCACTTAAACACGAATGGAGAATACCTGAATGGGTGTATGAACAAAAAGAATTCTTACTTGCAAATTTACCAAGTGATGAAACTCTATCTCTATATACGCTATATCACGATTGTGGTAAACCATTCTGTATAACCTATGATGATGAAGGAAGAAGACATTTTCCTGATCATGCTGAGGTTTCCTATAAAATTTTCAATCAACATTTTAATGATCCTATTGCTGCAGAATTAATCCGCAGGGATATGGACTTTCATTTACTCAAAGCTGATACATTAAAACAGTTTTCAGAGTACGAGTATTGTACTGCCTTAATCTTAACAGGATTATCGGAGTTACACAGTAATGCGAAAATGTTTGCTAAAGACGAAGAAGATCCACTTAATTCCATTGGATTTAAAATAAAATGGAAAAATTCAAATAAAAGAGGGCGACAAGTTCTCGAACTATTAACAAAGGTTAAATAAAAATTAAAATCGAAAATTATGAAAAAGTTAAACGATTACTTAAACAAATGTACAACACACTTATTTTATAGCGAGGTTAATAACCACTATTTCAAAATAAGTAAAAAAGAAGATGGTAACTATTTAGTTACTTATTATGATGAAGAATTCAATTCCAAAAAAGAGAGAACTATTGATGTTGAAAGATGGACTAGGGTATCACCCAATGGAAAGGAATATATTGATACGGAGTTAAAAAATTGGGAATTATTCCGTACTGAAACCAATTATAAAGGTGAGAAAAAAACCACTAGATCTGTTAGACAGAACAAGTATATTTTGGAGCAATTAAAAAAGGAGAGAGTTTAACTCTCCTTTTCTTTTGTTAGTATAATAGTATCAATTATATCATTTCTTCCTTTTATTTTTAATAATTGATCCACTTCTTCTATATACCCACCACTATATGTTAGGTCTGTTATATGTGTACGTAGCATATCGTACTCATATTCAGTCTTCTTACTAGTGACTATTTTTTGTAATGCCAACAAAGCTTTCTCGTGAATATATTTGATATTCTGATTTCCTATTGTATAGGTTTCGTAACCATATTTTTCTGTTCTATAGTTTGTACTAATATGTATGTTTTTTTCCTCACTTGAACGACCTTCTGATTCACTTAGTTCTATTTTTAATATCTCTTTCTTATTTATTTCAAATTGTACACTTATCATATGACAATCATTATCACCCTTCCTAGAAAGTTTCATAGTAGTAATACCATCAATAGATCTTAATCTATCTATAACTAGGTCGTAAAATTCGTCTAAACCTATCATATCATTTCGTCTATCATATCATTTCTTAAATCTACTTTAATTTCTTTTTTAAGATGATCGATAAATGGGCTATGGCTATCAATGCCATGTTTAAGATAATCTAATATTATTATCCCTGCGTGTATATCTCGTTCGCCAATAATCATTTTTTCGATGAGATTATTTAGAATAGGTAAATTGTATCTATTCTCTAAGAACGTATCGTCGATTTTTATTTGGTGTCTTCCGATTTTTAATAATATATCATCTTTTACTTTAGTTAATTTTATCTTTAGTATATCTAATTTGGTGTGTTCCATAAATACAATTACTTCGAAATCATATTCTGTATTCGGTGGAATAAAACGATTAATAGAAGTATACACACCTTCTATCATATCACAAGTATTATTAACTGATAATGCTAACTGATAATAATTTATCATAAGAATTGATTTATTTTTTGATCCCTAAGTTCAACTTCAACTTCTTTCTCTATTCTTTTATACAGTTCAGTTTTTGTCGAGTTCATAGGACTAAACCCATCACTAATATAACCACACTCTAAACTATATAAAACAGAAACTACTGCTCTTTTTAAGAACCGCAGTATAACACCTAACGTTATATCATCTTCAACTAAGGTGTTAAGTGGTTCTAAATCTTTTGGTTTGATAGATATTCCTGATTGGTTTCCACCTAAACTAAATATGTTAACTTTACATAGAGTGAATGGGAAGCCTATGATATTGGATGAGATATTAATATCATATCCGTTGTCCGATGATTTCATTTTAAGATCAATAAGAGACTGAACATCTATATTATCGATATCTTTCACAGCATGTTCTACAGCATCCTTTAGTATCTTGTTATTTATCATCCAACAAATATAAGAATTATTTCAATAAGTTATCTATATTTATATCCCTTTTTAATACTTGGATATAATCACTATTTGAAGATTTGCCGTTTACGAAATTTAATATGTGTTGATTGTTGAATTCTATTTTCTCTTGCTCTAAGATATTATTTAAGTATTTAATAAATAGTGCTAGTTTCATTTCTAGATCATCTTTAGTACTATCTAATGATAATTTTTCTTCACCTAATTTTATTATAAAGTAATCACCGCTTTTTTCGATCTCAACTTCTATGATTGTTTTCTTGATTTCGTTAGATTTAAGTTCTATATTGATTACTGAACTATTGAACTCTTCATTGAACATACCTAATATTTCGATTACATCGATATTTTGTTTACCGATGAAATTCCTTTTAATCCTATTATGTAATTCTTCTAAGTTCATATTATTACCACCATAAAGCAGATCCCGAATAACTTAAGCCAAGTTGTTTAGCGTATCTAGGCAATCTGCAACTCCAATAGCCTGCTTTTGTTTTATCTTCGTGTTTACCCTTTGAACAACCATGTCTAGCATTATAGTTCTTCCTTGCTTCGGGATCATTTAATTTAGCTTTCATACTAGAACCAAATTCTACTTTGATTACATTACCCTTATCGTTTTTAACATATACATAATATGCTTTTTCACCACCTCTAATTGGGCTATTTAACTTCACATCATGTCCATTATACTCAGCTTCTTTTATGATACCATTAGAATCTAATTCTACTTCAACTACCATAGGACAATCTAACCACACTTCCTTATTTTCAAAAATTGCTTTTTCTCCTATATCTGTTTCCAAAAACTCTCTGTTAATATCATTCACTTCTAGTTCAGCATTATTATAAAGGCTTTTTGCTTCTTTTATGATATTAAAGTATTCTTCTGATCCTATTCTAAATAGATTTTCAGATAAATAAATTCCATTCTCAATATGGTATTTAAGATTTTTTGATACTTTTTCGGACAATAAATTATATTTATCGTTATTATTGCAGTTACAATCAAAATGATCTATGTAGGATATATACTTCATAATTATTTTAAACCTTTATATGAGTCTTCTAATTCAAGATATTTTTTTAGATGTTCTAATCTTTCTTTTGGCGTTGCGTTCTTCCACATTTCTCCCGAATTATCAAATCCTAAGAAGTATACACCACATATACAACCTGTATCTTGACCGATAGCTTTTTGTGTATCAAGCATAGCTAAGTCTAAATCATCTTCATTTATAATGTTTTCTATTTCTTCTTCATTTAACATATCGAAACATTTAACACTATTCGCTTCATTAAACTTTTCCCAATTCATTATACCCATAATATATTGTTATTTTTATATAATATATAATATATATAAAAAACACCAACTCTATAATGAAAGATAAATATGTTAAGACATACGAAAGTTATAAAAAAATGTCAGAAATAGATTCTATTAATGATGGTAAGATTATAGTGCCGATCTATATCTATAGTTTAGATAATGAATTACAGAAATTAGTTAAAGAATTTTCTAAGAAAGTTAATGGGCATGTTTCTGAGCCATTTTATTGGATATCAGTTAGAGATATTAATAGGTTGTACAACCATCCTAAATTCAAATATATTAGTTCGTGGAACGATGTTATGGGCTTGTTATCAGAATTCCTAAAAACTAAAATGGAAAATGAAGGATATATAGATGAATATTGTAAACCACAGGTAGACAGATTTATTAAAGAGTTCTTTAAATATATGCCTTTCATAGATATTAAGACAGAGGGAATGGAATTCACGGGTCTTGCTGATGGTTATTGTTGTGGAGATTGTGACGGTGATGAAGAACAATATATCAGATATAATTTCGATAGAGATTTAAATGGTTTCATGAGTCGCCTATCAGAAAAGTATGACATAAAAATTAATTTTAAATAATGCTCCCTTTTAAAGAAGAAGAAATGGATGACAATGTATTTATCCGTACCTTTTCTGATCAA
>Ga0136601_1000045_pt1 | contig 58978 bp, 52 predicted proteins | sample AntRauMFilla2699_FD_181020 | JGI IMG/M metagenome (GOLD analysis project Ga0136601, IMG submission 181020) | Saline lake microbial communities from Rauer Islands, Antarctica - Metagenome Filla 2 #699 | ecosystem: Environmental > Aquatic > Non-marine Saline and Alkaline > Saline | place...
CACACAGCCAAACGTCGCGTTAGTACAACCGGCTTCTGTGGTTGATAATGGAACTGCTGGAGCAATTCAGGTGATACCCGAAACCGCACCATCTGATGATGCAACAATCGAACTTATTCAATCACTGAGAAGTGACGATGTGCAACGTGATGTCACCGGCAATAATGGCGCAACACTTGGCGTGACTGGTTCAACGGCACTACAACTTGATATCGATCAAAAACTGGCCGCCGCATTGCCGTTATATCTTGGTGTTGTGGTGGGGCTTTCGCTCATTCTCTTGTTGATTGCGTTTCGTTCGGTGCTTATTCCAATAAAAGCGACACTTGGTTTCTTATTGTCGGTACTTGCGATGTTCGGTGGCTTAGTGGCTATTTACCAGTGGGGTTGGTTGGGTATTGCTGAAGCACCGGGCCCGATTATTAGCTTCATTCCTATTATTGCCATCGGTATTTTATTTGGCCTGGCGATGGACTACGAGTTCTTTCTGGTTTCGAGTATGCATGAGGCTCATCAACATACAAAGGATGCCAAAAAAGCGATTCGTCGTGGGTTTAGTAACGGAAGTAAAGTAGTCACCGCAGCAGGTATTATTATGATTTCAGTGTTTGCGGGCTTTATCTTTAACCACGATGCGACCATACAGGCGATTGGGTTTGGCCTGGCGCTGGGTATTTTGGTCGATGCCTTCCTTGTGCGCATGACGATTGTGCCTGCAGTTATGACCCTGTTTGGCGATAAAATGTGGTGGCTTCCGAAGTGGCTTGATCGCCGTTTGCCGCACATCTCAATTGAAGGTGAATCGCAGCCCAAGGTCTAGACAAAAGATCGGGCTTGTGCTATAATGGAAATATTGCATCCGAATGGATACCGTCTCTATCGTTTTCTAACACAGGGTTAGTGAAGACTGTAGTTATCAAAAGGTTCTCAGCTGTTCGTCTGCAGCGACAACATATCTACATTTATCCCAGAAAGGGAACTATAATTCATGGCATATCAAAATTCTAGCCGATCTTCACGACCGGCCTCACGACAACGTCCAGGCGTCCGCTCATTCCGTCCAGGAAAAGGTGGCAGCCGACAAGGTGGTGGTAAACGCGGTGCATATATTCACCCAAGTAAATTTATTAACCGTTCAACTGGTCCAGCTGAACAAGTAGTGTACGAAGCGAAGCACAAATTTGTTGACTTCAAGTTTACGGCACCACTTCAAGCAAACATCGACCAGAAGGGCTACATTACCCCAAGTGCAATTCAAGACCAGGCGATTCCGTATGTTCTTGAAGGGCGCGATGTAATTGGCCTCGCAAACACTGGTACTGGTAAAACAGCTGCCTTCTTGCTTCCAATTATTGAAGATCTTTACGCAAACCGCGACAACAACGCCGTTCTTATTATGGCGCCAACCCGTGAGCTTGCGCAGCAAATTGATGAACAGTTCCGTATGTTCTCAGCTGGCATGAAGCTATACGCTGCAATTTGTGTTGGTGGAACAAACATCGAACGTCAAATTCGCGACCTTCGCCGCGGCGCACACGTCATTATTGGAACACCGGGTCGTTTGAAAGACCTTATGAACCGTCGTGAACTAAAGCTTGATCAAATTCGGACACTGGTACTCGATGAAGCCGACCGTATGCTCGACATGGGATTCATTAACGATATTCGTACTATTATTAGTCAAATGCCGCCAAAGCGTCAGACACTGTTCTTTAGTGCAACTATTACCCCAACAATTCAAACATTGGTGAACACGTTCTTGAACAACCCAGAGACTGTCTCGGTTCGTACGTCTGATACCAGCGAACATGTTGACCAAGATATTATTGAAGCGGTCAGTAAAGAAGAAAAACTTGATAAGCTGACGAAGCTCTTTTCAGACGAAGCGTTTGATAAGGTGCTCGTATTTGGTGAAACGAAGTTTGGTGTACAACGATTGTCAGATCACCTTGATCGCAGTGGTTTTCCATCGGCAGCGATTCACGGAAACAAATCACAATCTCAGCGTCAACGTGCTCTAAAGGCATTTAAAGACAACAAGGTTCGTATTTTAGTGGCAACCGACGTTGCAGCTCGTGGGCTCGACATTCCAAATGTCAGTCACGTGATTAACTTCGACCAGCCACAAACCTACGAAGACTACATTCACCGTATCGGCCGTACTGGTCGTGGTGGCGCCAGCGGTAAAGCGCTGACATTCGTTCACTCACGCTAACTTTTACAGCGGTGCTCGTGCTATGATAAGCACGTGTTAACCGATGAACAAGAACGCCAACGTGCCATTGAAGTCAGCAAGCTCTACGGAGTGCCGATTCAGCATCATAAAGAAGTGCAGCCCTATGTTCCCTTAACCTTCGGGTTAGTGTTCCAGGTTGCGCTTCTTTTTGTATTACCACTCGTGCTCATTAATGCAGTGCTGAGTTTATATTTATATGCACCAATCAGCAATTTAGCGGATATTCAGGCGGCGAGTATTGGCTTGGTAGTTGCGCTATTGTTGCTGTGTTTACTCTTCTTTATTACCCTGCGATCGTTTCGGCTGAAGCTATATTATCGATACCGCGCATCGCGGCCGGTTTTTTGGTTGTCGGTACTGCTGCTATTGCCGGTGTTAGTGGTGATTCGAGGATTGACGGCTGGCTTACCGCCGCAACCGATTGATGAGATAATGCTTCGAAGTATGATATTTACCGGCATTGCCTACGCAACTGCTGTGATATTTTTTGCCGTGATTGGAAGTTTATTTGAAGCCGTGGTGCGACGGAACAAACGATCATGAAACGGCTTCATACCTATTCGCAGTATTTCTTGCGCAGCCCCGATTTTATTAAAGAGCTGATTGGCCATACCAATATACGCAAGAACGATACCGTTTACGACATTGGAGCGGGGAGTGGTGCCATTAGCGCAGCGCTGGCAAGCCGCTGTAAGCAGGTGGTATCGATTGAGTTTGAAGCACGGATGGCGGGGAAGTTACGCGAGAACATGCAGCGCTACCCGAATGTGCGCGTGGTTGAGGGCGATTTTCTGACAATGCCACTGCCCACTGGTGGCTATAAAGTGTTTGCAAATATTCCGTTTCATTTAAGTTCGCCGATTGTGCGAAAACTAACTGAAGCCGACGTTCCCCCAAAAGCGACCTATCTCATTGTACAAAAGCAATTTGCCCAGAAGCTACTGTCCGACTCTGATAGGTTTACCGGCCAACTGGGTATGATGATTGGCCCGTGGTTTACCGTAAAAATAAGACGTCCCTTACGGAAAACCGATTACTTTCCACACCCGAATGTCGACACCGTGTTGGTTGAACTAAAACCGCGAGAAACACCACTGCTGGAACTGACGCAGCGCCCAGCGTACCATCGCTTTATTGAAGCCTGTTTTTCCGACCCACGACAGTTTGAAAAAACACCCCGCTCCGAGCTTGGCTTGGCAGCCGATGTGAAGCCATCGCGGATGCGGTTGGAGGAGTGGGTGGGGCTGTATAGGCTTGCGAATAAATAGGGTATATGGAAAAATAACGCTATACTAGAGCCAAACGAAAGGTGTCGTATGTCCGAGAGATTTCCAAGAGAGTATCATTTAGCAACCTTAGAGCTTCCACTTGGGGAGTATACCCCTGCGAGAACCAGAGACCAAGATGAAGCAATGTACCGACAGGAGCAGGCTGGTACAGGCGCACTTATACTGCAAGAACAGGCCGATGGCATTCGGGTTGGGAAGCGTGTACTGGAGCGTCTTGAATCTATGTCAGATATTAACGATTGGGCGAATTTACTAGGTGGTACGGCAATTGCCACCGCGAATTATATGTATAAACATGATGACCCCCGAGTCATGCATCATAACGTCAAGCTCCCTGTTATTGCTGAAGATAACGGTACCTTTCATGACCATGAATCATTACAAAAAAAGGCACTCTTTCGATTACAAGACCTTGCTGACGAAACAGAGGAAGTTGCCGAGCTTGCGCGCGACCATAGAGGTATTACACAGCGTCTTATACGGCTTGGAAAAAACACTGCAACTGCTGGCGCTGCTGTCGCTGCGTACGGAATTCATTTACCGGTGGTTATTACAAATGAAGAGATAAAAAGTGTCGGCTATGAGTTACAACAAGAGGCGCTTACGCGTACTGACACGGCGTATCGATATGCACTTAACCTACATCGGGAAACTGGTACCCTACCTTCACTTGCTCAGCTTGCACAAGAAAATAGTGCACTTGGGCTGTATATTCAGCAACCCGAGCACGGGTACAGCAACAAGTTAGATCGTGTATTTATGGATGCGGTTCTGGGTGCTAAATTCTAGGTAAGTGTATAGTAAACCGAGCACCATTTTTATACTTACTATCAAATCTAATTTTGCCGCCAAAATGGTTTTCAATAAATTGATTGGCAATGTACAGCCCAATTCCTAGCCCTTTTTCTTTAGAGCTTTTTTGCGGTTTAAAGAGGTTCTTAACTCTACTTTGATGGATCCCAGGACCGGTATCATTAATAATGATGACATGTTCGCTAGGTGACATGTCTATCGTTATATCGACGACGCGACTCAACGCGTTATTGTTTAGATTTATTGCGTCAATAGCATTGTTAAGAAGGATAGTGAGTGCTTGAGAGAATCTTAGGGGGTCGCCATTTGATAGGTCGACTCCTTTTTTAATACTAGAGTAGTAGTTAATATCAATATTTGCATGACGGGTCTTGCGTGTTATTTTGACATCCTTGATAGTATCTTTAATGCATGTATCGAGAGAGAAAGACTCTGATTGATAAGTGGTGTTTAGTCTTTTTCGAACATTAGCAATCATTACATCAACTTCTTTGAGGGATTCATAGAGTTGACTAGCAAGCTTTTTATTTGCAACGGATTGAATGTCGAGACTAATAATACTGAGGTGATTTGCAAGTTCGTGAAACATTGAGCTTGTCAACTGTCCAAGCTCAGCAAATTGATAGAGCTGGCTCATTTCTGTAAGTTGAGCTTTTTTTAATTTTTGCGCTTGATCTTCAAGTCTCACCGTTAGGAGCCTTTTTTCTCTTTTGACGTCTGCCTCAGCTTTTAGTGCTCGCTGTAGTGATTTTTCTGTAATGCGACTCGAAACCCACGACGTTACACCAAAGATACCGAAAATCACCATGTAGCTAATAGCGTCCGAGATTGTTGCTGGCTGGTCGAATGTTGAAGTATCAGGTGTTATTATTTGGTAACTTGATAGTAGTTGGAGAGCTAGTAACGAGGTAATTGCGACAAAACACACAACAAGTGTTGATCTTGAGCCGAGCGTAATATTTGTAAGGAAGATAATAAAGCCAAGGAGTAAGATGCCTATTGGTGAATTTATTCCCCAGTTTATTAATATATAAAATGCAATCAAGAAATAGAGAGCAATTAACATCCAACCAGAAAAGATAGGATATTTCCTGATAATGATAAATATAATAATCGTGTATATAAGCGCAATAGAAGCGAAGGTTAATTGCGGTAAAACATGATAGTTTTCATTGGTAAAGTAGCTATTTAACAGTAAGCACGTCAGAAGTAACGATACGATTACTGTTCCTAAGGTGACAATTGTCGTATTATTTTTTCGGGCCTGATGAATATTTTTTGGCTGAACTACCAGTCTTTTTAGTAGCCATTTTTTTATTTTCGTGAAATGGCTACCCATACTCAAACCTTGTTAATACGGTAACCAATTCCGTAAACTGTTTCTATATATTTTTCTTTATAAGGCTTATCAACTTTGTCGCGTAGGTGTTTTACATGAACGTCTACTGTACTTGTCCAGCTATTGCTTGCTGTGTCCCATGCATAGCTCATGATCGACTCACGTGTCATAATTTGACCTTTATTCACAAGTAAGCATTCAAGTATATCGAACTCTTTACGTCTTAAGGTTAATGCCGATTCTTCCCTAAATACCTCACGGGACTCAGGATTTAAGGTAAGATCCTTGTGATGGTAGGCTCGTCTTATCTCTTTTTGGCGACTCGCACGTCGTGAGAGCACTTGGATCCTTGCATGTAGTTCACTGATATCAAACGGTTTTGTCATATAATCGTCAGCCCCTGATCGCAACAACTCAACTTTTGTAGAAATATTATCTTCACCGGTGAGGATTAAGATGGGCGTATGGACTCCTTGTTTACGCAGTTCAGTACATATATCCAGGCCGTTTATATCTGGCAACCCTAAATCGAGAATAATGAGGCCGTAGGTTTCGTATCCTACTCTCGTGAGAGCATCTTCACCGTTTCGGCAAATTTCAAAAGTATATGTCTTGTTAAGATGGTGTACGATGCGGTCACTTAATCTAGAATTATCCTCAATAATTAATATCTTCATGTAAATAGTATACCTCCTCTTTTTCTCAAGATTAACGAAGGATTGTTAAATATATATTAACTACGTTAATTTTGCTTACGCATTACGTAGTATCATATATACATGACCCTCGACCTTCTTATCCGACTCCTCGCCGATGCTGCTGTTATTCCGGTGGTGTTGCTTGGGGCGTATGCCTTGCTTTTCAAGGTGCCAAAAGGCACTCGGTTCGAGGTGTATTCTCGGGTGTTAATGGCGGGCTTAACGGCGTATTTATTAGCCAAGTTGGCAGCAACGGTGTATCAGCCCGATGTACAGCGTCCATTCGAGTTACTGGGGGTTGAAGCCGGGGCATCGTTCTTAAATAACCCGGGCTTCCCGTCGGATCACGCCTTATTTGTAACGGCAATTACGGCTGCGGTGTGGTGTGAAACTAAGCTCAAAAAAACCGCCCTCGTGATGGCTGGGTTAGTGGTCGCCATTAGTGTTGCGCGCGTGCTGGCGCTAGTGCATACGCCTATTGATGTCATCGGAGGAGTTGCTATTGGCCTTATTGGTGCGCTATGGTATATACAGAAACCGGGTGGAGAAAAGAGACGGCCATGGCGCAAGTTATCATCGAAGACGAAGCAATAATTGCCCGAACCTGGCGTTCGTGGCTACACACTGTCGCAATTGGTGCTGGTACCGGCTTTGCAGCCTGGGTGTTTACCGCTGTTATTAGTCGCTATATTATTGAACCAATCGCCTGCGGTGCAACGCTCAACGCCGCTGTTTGTAGCGATGCAACCGGTATGGCGGGCAACATCGCGACAATTATTGTCACCACCATTGCCATGATTATTATGGTGCGATTACGGGTGATACGCCCGATTATTATTGCGGTTGCCAGTGCGGCGCTGCTATGGGGGCTTGCTGCGTGGGCCGAGGGACTATTATGGCTCGAAATTATTGCCTGGAGTAGTGCGTTGTATGCAATTGCCTACAGCCTGTTCTCGTGGATTGCTCGTTCAACCGTGCTATGGTTGGCGATTGTGCTGAGCATTCTGATTGTATTGTCGATTCGCCTGATTGTCTTAGGCTAACTTTGCTATACTAAGGCTATGGAACAACTCTTGTTGATTATCTTGGTGGTATTAGTAGTGGGGCTGGGGGTCGCACTGTTTCTCATTTCTCAGCGCCTGCGCGATATGAAGCAAAGCGGTGGGGTAGAGATGCTTAAAACCGACGTCACTGAATTAAACCGTTCAATTACCGAACTACAAAGTTCACTGGGCGATAAATTAGAACGCAACGCCAATAATATGCAACTTTCAATGCAGAAGCAATTGAGCGAAAGCGTGAAGTTGGTGAACGATGTATCGCAGCGCCTGACGAAGCTGGATGAAACCAACCGTCGAGTGGTAGATGTTGCCGATGAATTAAAAACACTCCAAAACGTGCTACAAAACCCGAAGCAACGAGGAGTGTTCGGTGAATACTACCTTGAATCGGTGCTAGCGAATATTCTGCCAACCAAAAACTTCCAAATGCAATATAAGTTTAAAGACGGTGTGATTGCCGATGCAGTGGTGTTTTTAGATAAGGGCCAAGTACTGGCGATTGATAGTAAGTTTAGTCTGGAAAATTATAACCGCATGGTGTCGGCGAAAACAAAACCAGAGCGAGAAGAGCTGCTGAAGAAAGTACGCAACGACCTGAAGGGCCGGATTGATGAAACCAGTAAGTATATTCGCCCAAGTGAAAATACGATGGATTTTGCCTTTATGTTTATTCCCAGTGAATCGCTGTACTACGACCTGCTCATCGGAGATGTTGGAACTGGTTCAAGCGCCCGCGACCTTATTGAATATGCCTTTCGTGAAAAGAATGTCGTGATTGTCAGCCCAACGAGCTTCATGGCATACCTTCAGACCGTCCTGCAGGGCCTCCGGAGCCTTCAAATTGAAGAGCAGGCAAAAGATATTCAAATTCAGGTAGGCAAGCTAGGGCGCCACATCGCATCGTTTAATAGCTTTATGGCTAAGTTGGGTAATTCACTTTCAACCACCGTCAACCATTATAATAATGCTCACAAAGAACTCGCCAAGGTTGATACCGACGTGACAAAGATTGCCGGTAACGAGAAAAGCATCGAGCCACTGCTCATCGACAAACCACAACAAGACGACTAAATAAAAAAACCTCGCGGGTCATTCGCGAGGTTTTTTGTATGATCAGACTGAACTAGTTGGTTTTGCCGCGGATTGCATCGTAAGCGATGAACCCAACGATACCACCGATCGCCGGAGCGAGCGCGTAGACACCAAATGTCCAAAGGTTGTTCCAGTCGAATGCTTGTAGGGCAACAGCAACCGCAGGGTTGATGATACCGCTTGCACCAACAAAGCCAGCAGCGCTGACGGCAAACATCAATGCAACAAAGATTGATGTACCTGCACCAAAGGCTGCAGCAACACTATCTTTAGCACGAGTAACATATGCCATACCGAATCCTAAGATTGCGACACCGAACAGTTCAGCAAAGAAGACGAACCATTCTTTACCTGCAACTGCAGCAAGTTCTGTTGCAGAGAACAGTGCTGGAGCAGCTTGTCCGTACAGTTGTGCTTCAGCTGAAGGCTGTGCAGCCCCGCCAATGAACGCACTCATGATAACAAATGCCATTGCAGCACCAAGTACCTGAGCGATGATGTAACCTAGCGCACGAAGCCATCCGATACGTCGGGTAACCCATGCACCAATTGTCACCGCAGGGTTCACATGTGCCCCTGAGATTCCACCAATGATAAGTACGATTGCTACGAGAGCGAATAGTACGAAGATTGGTTGACCTTGTCCAGCGATGACCACGCCAGCAAGGAGTAATGCACCAATGAACTCAGCACCAAGTGCTCGCCATAGTGCGGTTGATTGTAGTGATGATCGAACATGTCCTGCAACGTTAGTTGCTTTTGCAGGAGCTGCCGACACTGTCTTTTTGGTCGTTTTCGTTGTTTTAGCTGCGGTCTTTCGCGCAGTCGATTTCTTGGCTGTCGATGCAGCCTTCTTAGTAGCCATATGTTTCCCTCCTTATAGTCAACATGAGCCCAGTATACCATAAACACTACAGTGCGTAAGGGTGTTACAATAGGGATATGGCACTATTTGTAAGACAAGATGACGTGAGAAGTGAATTACAGCAACGAATTGCTGCTGAATTACAAGAAAAAGCAAAGAATAAAGCCCGTGAAGACGAGCGCCCCGATGGGGTTGATGACGCAGCATTTATGAAAGGTACGAAAAATACCAGCTCGCTCTTAGGAGTGTGGCTACTGATTGCGGCAGTAACAATTGGCCTTATTATCTGGTTGATTATACAAACTGCTAGTTAAATAGCGTATAATAGCCACAGTTATGCCAGGTCATGATATTGCTACGATTCGTCAACAATTGCTGGAGGAAATTCAGGGAAGCGACGCGCCACGAGAGGTTCTGAAGGCCTCTGCCTTAAAGTCGCTGTATGGAACAATTGCAACACTTCCTGTGGAAGAACGCAGTGCGTTTGGTCGATCAGTTAATGACCTCAAGCAAGCACTTGAATTGGCAGTCGAAACGCGTGAATCAGACCTCGAGTCAGCCGACATTCAGCCAATTGACGTCACCGCACCCTGGGATGTCAACACGTCTCAACCAACACTTCTTCCGACAACAAACGGATCACAGCACCCATTAACGACCGAACTTGAGAATGTGATCGATATATTCACCCGTATGGGATTTGAAGCAGTCGAATCTCGACAAATTGACGACGATTTTCACATGTTTGGTGCACTTAATTTTCCAGAAAATCACCCAGCTCGTGATGGCTACGATACGTTTCGTACAGAAGAAGGGTTTATTCCTCCAGCACACACATCAACAATGCAGCATCGTATTTTGCAAGACGGAAAAGAAGCGCTTGAGGCTGGTCGTTCCATTGCTGCCGTTAGTTACGGGCGTGTTTTTCGAAATGAAGATGTTGATGCAACACACGAGCACACCTTCTACCAAGTTGAGGGAGTATTTGTCAGTGAAACCGCGACACTTGGTGATATGCTGGGAACACTTCGAGGCTTCTTTGAAACCTATTACGGACAAACGCTGCGTATTAAAACACAGCCAGCGTATTTCCCCTTCGTTGAACCGGGCCTTGAGTTTGCGATTGAAAAGCCAGCTGCACTGGGTGGTAAGCCGGGCGAATGGCTCGAAATGCTTGGCTGTGGCATGATTCATCCAAATGTTCTTGAGGCGGCTGGTATTGATAGCAAAAAATACCAAGGCTTTGCGTGGGGCGGTGGCGTTGAACGATTGGTGATGTTGAAATATGGCATTGAAGATTTGCGCCACTTTGAAGCAGCTCGTCTTAACTTCTTGAGGAAATTCGCATGATTATTTCAGTAAACTGGCTTAAAAAATTTACCGATATTGATGTTTCGATTGAAAAATTGACAGAACTGATTGGTGCTCGCTTGGTGGAAATTGAAGGCGTTCAAGATCTCGGTGAGAAGTATAAAGACGTCATTATTGCCAATGTTGTTGAGTGTCGTCCTGTAGAAGATTCTGACCACTTGAACCTGACGAAAATTGATGATGGCGGGGCTGCCCCTTCGGTTGAGCGTGATGAAAACGGGCTTGTACAGGTTGTGTGCGGCGCGCCAAATGTGAAAGCAGGCATGCTGGTTGCGTGGTTGCCACCTGAAAGCATTGTTCCTGAAACATTCGGTGACGCTGAGCCATTTATATTGGGCGCTCGATCACTTCGTGGCTATATGAGCAACGGGATGATTGCTAGCGCGAAAGAACTAGATTTGTATGATGAACATTCAGGAATTCTCGTAATCGATCAAGACGCTGCGCCAGGAACGAATTTTGCTGACTTGTATGAACTTAACGATTACTTACTTGATATTGAAAATAAATCGCTGACACATCGGCCTGATACGTTTGGGATTGTTGGCTTTGCGCGAGAGATTTCTGGCATTCAAGGGAAGTCGTTTACGACGCCAAAATGGCTTGAACAGCTTGAAACAACGCTTTCTCTAAAGAAGAAGTTGCCTTTAACCGCAACAATTGCCGACCCAGCGCTTTCTGCTCGATATCAAGCGGTCGTGCTGAGTGATGCAACCGAAGCGACACAATCTCCTGTTCAACTACAGACATATTTGGCACGCAGCGGCGTTCGTCCAATTAATGCAATTGTCGATGTGACGAATTACATGATGCTCGTCACAGGGCAGCCACTTCATGCCTTCGATTACGACAAAGTGGTGAAGGTGGGTGGCAGAGCTGATATTACCGTACGAACGGGAAAGAAAAACGAAACACTGAAGCTTCTCGATGGTCGTACAATCAAACTTGATCCAACTGATATTGTGATTGCTGCGGGTGATACTGCGATTGGCCTGGCTGGTGCAATGGGTGGTGCGGATACCGAAATTGATGCTTCAACGAAGAATATTATTCTCGAATCGGCAACGTTTAATCTTTATAACTTACGAACCACACAAATGCGTCACGGTATTTTCAGTGAAGCGATTACGCGGTTCACAAAAGGCCAACCAGCACCAATGACGGCGCCGGTCTTACAAGAATCGGTTCGCATGCTCCAAGAACTGACACATGTAACGGTTGCCAGCGAAGTGGTTGATACGTACCCAGGCGAAGCCACTGCACCTGCTATTGAGCTGAACGAAACGCGTATTAACGGAACCCTAGGAACGCAGTTTGCTGCTGAGGATGTTCACGGTATTCTTGAAAACGTCGGCTTTACGGTTGTAAGCGGTAAGAGCCAAACAATCACCGTGACACCGCCGTACTGGCGTAACGATATTCATATTGCGGAAGATGTGATGGAAGAATTGGGACGTATCGCTGGGTTTGATACGATTCCTGTCACACTCCCACGCCGAGACTTTACGGCTGTTCGACCGACATACTTTGATCAGTTGCGAGCAAACATCCGATCACTGCTGGTGCGCGCTGGAGCAAACGAAGTGCTGACCTATAGTTTCGTGCACGGCGACATGATGAAAAAAGCCGGACAAAACCCCGAACAAGCCTATAAAATTGTAAATAGTATTAGTCCTGAACTACAGTATTATCGTCAAAGTTTGTTGCCAAGTTTACTATCGAATGTCCATCCAAACGCAAAGCTAGGGTATGATACATTCGCATTGTTTGAGCTCAATAAGTTCCACACAAAAATACATGAACCAACCAAAGAGGGTGTCCCGCTTGAACTCGATAGTCTTGGGTTTATTGTTTCCAGTACAAAAAAGGGCGCGGGCGCGGCGTACTATCAAGCGAAACACTATCTCGACTATCTCGCATCGGAGCTTGGCATTGAGCTGATCTATGAACCCCTCGAAGCTGAGAGCACTTACCCAGTGACGCAGCCATTTGAACCGAAGCGAAGTGCGCGGGTTTGGGAAGCATCTACACGAGAGCGTGTTGGGGTGATTGGTGAATTTAAGAAATCAGTTCAAAAGAATTTCAAACTTCCTGAAGCAACCGCTGGGTTTGAACTATCATCACGTGCACTGGCGGTTCACACCGAGAATCTTGAGCCAACTTATCGTCCTCTCAGTAAATATCCTGGCACTGAACGAGATATTTGTTTCAAGGTGGCACAAACGGTCACGTACCAAACGATCGTTGACGCAACGCGACAGTCATTGGCAGAATTTACGCTCATTTCATCGGTGAATCCAGTAGACGTGTATCAGCCTGAAAAGGGCGATACAAAGAATATTACCGTGCGCATTGCACTTGGGTCATACGAAAAGACATTGTCTGGAGAGGAAGTGAATGGCATAATGAAACAAGTAATAAAAGACGTGACGACAGCGACAGGAGGCACCGTAGTTTAAATGGCAGCAACAAAAGGACAACGAATTGGAATTTGGATTATTGCCATTGCGCTTGTCGTAGGAACAATTGGTTCATTTATGATCATGGTGCTTGCAAACGATAATCAACAGGTACTCCAGGAACGTCAAAACGAATTGACAGCCGAATATCAAAAAGAAATTGATGCCTATGAGGCAGAAGTTGCCGCACAGGCAGATGACCTATCAGATACGTATTACGAACAATTTAGTGGCTACACTTCACGAGCGACAAGTTTTGATGAAGCAGCAGTGACTGAACTAACGACAACAGACATTGTTGTTGGTGACGGCGAGGTGATCACGCCTGAGTCAAGTTTCACAGCGTATTACATTGGTTGGAATCCAGATGGTACGATTTTTGATAGCTCAATTGATGGTGAGTCACTGAAAGCACCATTTGACGTCACACCAGGCGGAGTGATTACAGGTTGGACAGAAGGAACTGACGGCATGAAAGTTGGTGGCGTTCGTGAACTCACAATTCCGTCTGAACTTGCCTACGGTGAGCGTGGAAGCGGTGATCTTATTGCGCCAAATACGCCACTCAAGTTTATTGTGATGGTGGTTCCAACCCCTGCAATAATTGAACAACCACAAGCATCAGAAGAGTTATTGCAACTACTGTACAGTACACGGTAGCGTGCTATACTATATATAGTAAAAAAGGGGAAATATGACGAACAACGTACGAGATGTGATTATGATAGGGGCCGGTCCGAGTGCGCTTACTGCTGCGGTCTATACTACCCGTGAAGATATCGACACGGTTCTGTATGAAAAAGGTGCCGTTGGTGGATTAGCTGCAGTAACCGACATGGTAGATAATTATCCAGGCTTTCCTGAGGGTATCGAAGGGATGAAGCTTGCGAGCGAGCTTGAAAAACAAGCCGAACGGTTTGGTGCCAATATTGAATTTGGTGATGTTTCGGCAATTCGTGAAGAAGGTGGCTTGAAAATAGTGACAGTTGACGGCGAAGATGTGAAAGCCAAGACAGTATTGATTGCAACCGGGAGCGATTGGAAGAAAATTGGTGTTCCTGGTGAAGCGGAATTATACGGACGAGGTGTCCACTACTGCGCAACCTGTGATGGTGCATTTTATCGTGACAAAAAATTGGTTGTCGTGGGAGGCGGAAATTCCGCGTTTCAGGAAGCAATTTTCTTGACTCGGTATACAACGCATATTGATTTACTGGTGCGAAGTACAGTAAAAGCAAGTGAAGTATTGCAACACGATCTTCAAAAATATATTGACGATGGCCGGGTAACTGTTCATCTGAATACGACAACTGACGAAATTGTGGCGACTGATGGCCGTGTTAGTTCGGTGAACGCGCATAAAGATGGCGAACCAATAACGATTGAAACCGATGGCGTGTTCGTTTTTGTTGGGTTAAAGCCAAATACAGAATTTCTTGCTGGTAGCCCTGTAGAACTTGATGAGGTAGGGTTAATTAAAACAAATTTACATCTTGAAACAAGTATGCCTGGGGTATTTGCGAGTGGTGACGTGCGAAGTGGTGCGACAATGCAGATTGCCAGTGCCGTTGGTGAAGGAGCTGCTGCAGCACTGTCTATTCGCGAGCACCTCGATGAGCACGCTCGAAAAAACTAAGAGACGTGTTTTGAGTAAAACGACTCCAGCTGGGCAATGACAGCTGGGTCTTTTGTTTCGAGGGCAACTTCTCGTGTGCCAAGCAAAACACCCGTGTAGGCAAAGTTATGTGAACCGGTAATAGCTTGCTTCGTTCCATCTTTCAATGTAAAAATAATAAACTTTGCGTGTAAGTACTTTTTTCGTGTGTAGGCCGTCTGGAGATTGCTGGTTGCCATACTGATACGAATCAGTAGGCGATTGATCACATTGGCTTGTTCAGGCCGATTAAAATAAACACGCGCTTTTTTGGTTGTAATAATTCGGCCTAGTTTGCCGGTGGGGCAATATTGTGACACATAGAGGATTTCCTTTGCGTCTTTGGCGAGTTCGCAGGAACGTTGGTAAATAAGTGAACGCCCCATAATGCCGCCATCAAATAATACAACACCATGTTCTGTCTGGAACAGGGTGCTTTTATAATTTGTAACACGACGCTCGGCTCGCTCAATTTTTCGTTGTTCGACAACTAGTCGGTCAGCGAGTGCGGCGTTTGTGGTACGAAGCATGTAGTCGGTGTGCTCAATACCTTCTTGGTACAAGTTAACTCCGCCAAAAGTAAAGACAGTGTCATCAACAACACACCATTTGTTGTGGGTTCGTCCATTGAGGATTGTCAGACGGCCGTGCCCAATCCATCGAAAGTGAACGCCGGCATTTTTGAAAGACTTTGCCATGCTGGTCGATTTGCGTGCACCGGTGCTGTAGTACTGGAGCGGTAGAAATGAACCGTTTACTTCACCATAGGTAAAGATATCTGCGGTAACATAAACTTCAACGCCTCGGCGAGCCGCTGCTTCTAGTGCATCAATAAATTCAGCCGTATGTTGGTGATCAGCGATCACCATCGATAGTACGTTAACGCGAGTTGTTGCGTTTGAGACAAGCTCGGTTGCTTGTGCAATATACTGTTTTGGCGATACGAGCGTTATGTTCATCTTTAGTGATTATATAACTCTTTGCGAAAAACTGATAAAATAGAAACAAATAGTACAAAAGGAGTGCACGAAATGGCAGATTTTAATGAGATTTTAACCCCTGGTGATGTTGATGGCGGCATTGTGAATGTCGTAATTGAAATTCCGACTGGCAGTAGCCACAAAATTGAATGGAACCGCGAGAAAGCGGTATTTCAACTTGATCGTGTTGAGCCAGCCATTTTCGCGAAGCCAACGAACTATGGATTTATTCCACAAACACTTGATGAGGACGGTGACGAACTTGATGCCTTGGTAATTACTCACGAACCACTACCGACCGGTATTTTTCTTGAAGGAAAAGTAATTGGCGTCATGCAGTTTGAAGATGACGGTGAAGTAGATGACAAGATTGTGATTGTACCGGCTGACGATCGTCACAATGGAGATGCAATTTCCTCACTGAATGATCTTCCACCGCAACTCTTAAGTCAAATTGAACACCACTTTAATCACTACAAAGATTTGAAAAAACCTGGCTCAACTATTGTCAAAGGATGGGGTGACGTTGCCAAAGCAAAGGAAATCATTCACGAGTCGATCAAGCGCTGGGACGCTCGCTAGTGTCGTTGACACATCAAGAAGTCACTACCGCGCAAGATCTGATTCTCGATACATTTAAAGGTTTTCGAAGTGATCTCCTTGCTGTTTATGGGAATGTTGAGTATACCCATAAAGACGATCGTTCTACGGTGACCGAGTGGGATGTCCGTGTTGAATCAACACTACAAGACGCGTTGCAAAAAGCATATCCTGAAATAGGATTTCAGGGTGAAGAATCTGGAAAGAGCGGCAACGAAACGACGTACTGGCTGGTTGACCCGATTGACGGGACGAATAGTTTCATACGTGGACTGCCTTTTTGCACCAATATGGCTGCCTTAGTTCATGACGGCACTGTGATTGCTGCGGTTATCTACGATTTCGTGAACGACGACAGTTATATGGCGCAAAAGGGAGATGGTGCGTATAAAAACGGTGAGCGGATTAGCGTCAATGCAAACCGGGAGCCAAAAGATTTTTTTGCGTATTCGTTAGGCCGAAAGAACTTCGCGCTATTAAATGAAGCAACGAAATCACTAGGTATCCGGTTACATCTACCAGTTGGTGCTGCTGGTAATGCCTATATTCATATTGCAACTGGTGCGATAGACGGACTATTTGTCTTGAACACTCGAGAGGGTCTGCACGATAACGCTCCAGGCCTGCTGCTTGCCGAGGAAGCTGGCGCTCAAGTGTTATCGTACGATGGAAAAGAAGGTGTCTACCGGAGTGAGCTGATTGTCGGCTCACCAAAACTCATAGATCTTATTGAACATAGCGGTCTACTTTAGCTGGTCATCATTGCAATCATCATATGGTCGCCATCTTCGGAGCGGTTGCCTTTAAGAAATTCACTGTAAGAGTAATAGTGTTTATCGGTAGCGGTATCAGCGGTGTTATTAGTAATGTTTTGAGAGGAAATACCAGCTCTGTTGAGCTGTTCGAGTGTTGCCTCTTTCATTCCTTTATTATCGAGTGCCCAAATAGGGTAGACGGTGCTATTAGGGGCGGGCGTTAGCCATACGTGAATCTCTTCAGGGCGTGAACCGAACGTCTTTACTAAGAATTCAATTGAACGAACCGCGCCCTGTTGTTCAAGGCTATGACGACCTAAGTGTGAGAGCATCATAACTTGTTGAGCTGGGTCGTAAAGTGTTGCGCCTACACAATCAGCAACAGGGAGCATGAGCGCATGATCTGGTTCTCTCGTCACAATGCCATCGAGCGACTCGATATCGTTTCTCAGCATACCAGCCTCTTTATCGTCATGAGAGAGCACACGGTAGCGGCAAAAATCATCAGTCTCGTAGCCAACGCGCAGGCGAGTTGTTTGTTCGAGTGAGATACCATGCTGCTTCAAAAACGTTTTGCGATTTGCAATAACCGCCATATCAGTTGGGTCATGTCGATTGTACATATTCCCATCTGCAACGGTAGACGTAGCAACAATAATATTACTTTTTGCCATCTTTCTTTTTCCTTGTTTTTTCACGAATAATTGCAGCCGCATGGCTAATGCCTTCAATGATACCAAGTTGCCGTAATTGCGCACGGAGTTTATTACGGGCATGAGTGGTGGTGACTTGGTCCATCCACGCTTGTTTTGGTTGACTTGTTTTACGCGTCACAACCTCAACAACATCACCATTGTGGAGCGCTTTATCGAAAGGTTGAATTGCACCATTAACGCGGAAGCCGTAGGCGTGTTTTCCGATATCGCTGTGCACAAGATAGGCAAAATCGAGCGGCAAAGCGCCTTCGGGAAGATTGTAAATATCACCTTTTGGTGAGTACACGAAAATTCGATCACCAAATAAATCGATATTCAGCTGGTCGCTCGTAATATCTTCGCCGCTTCCGAGTCGTGCGGCGATTTCTTGTAGTTGGTTGATCCATTGCATGTGTGTCGGCAATACCGCAGAAGATCGTTTTCGTGCATAGTTAGTCGATTCTTTTTGATCATGGTAATGAAAGCTCGCCGCGAGACCACGTTCGGCAAAGTTATGCATTTCGTAGGTACGAATTTGAAATTCAACAATTTGCTTTGCGGGGGTGAGGACGGTGGTGTGGAGGCTTTGGTACCCATTCGGCTTTGGAATCGCAATATAATCCTTAATACGCGCAATCATTGGCTGATAGAGCGCGTGAAGGATACCGAGCACTCGATAACAATCTTCATTGGTGTTAACAATAATGCGCAGCGCCATAAGGTCGTAGATGTCATCGATATTGTTATTCACCTTCTTAAGTTTTTTGTGAAGACTGTAGATACTTTTGACGCGACCATTAATCTCAAAGCTAATTGACTGGTCCTTTAGCGCCTTATCAACCTCATCACGGACAACGCCAAGCTTACGGGTACTTTTCCCAAGGCGTTTGCGTATAATATTTTGTAATTTTTTAAATTCTTTGGGTTCAAGGTAACTAAAGGCGAGTTCCTCAATTTGCATCCGTACTCGCCCCATACCAAGGCGATCGGCCATTGGCCCGAATACCTCAAGGCTTTCGCGGGCAATCTTTTTTTGTTTTTCGACCGACATATATTGGAGTGTCTGAAGGTTATGGAGGCGGTCGGCAAGCTTAATAATGATCACTCGAACATCTTGCCCAACAGCAATTAATAATTTAGAAAGATTGTCTTTAGTTTGCGGTAAATACTCGGTCAGGTCTTGCATGCCTGCGCGTGCCTGAGAGACTTTTGTGACGCCATCAACCAAAAACGCGACATCTTTACCAAAAAGTGATTCAAGCTGCTCAAGCGTCATGTCTGTGTCTTCAACCGTATCATGGAGTATACCGGCAATGACCGTATCGATATCCATCCCCCAATCCGACAATGTAAATGCGACTGAAATAGGGTGGACGATATAGGGTTCACCACTTTTACGTTTTTGGCCTTTGTGTTGTTTTGTGGCAATATCAACGGCGTGTTCAAGCTCGAGTAACTGGGTCTCGGTATAGTGAATTTTAGCGTGTTCGAGTAACTCACTTTTCTTCATAGTACTAGTATACGGCAGGTTGACAGTGATTGGCATACCGATATACTGTAAAGTAGTTATGCTAAAACTTAAGGAGTGCTATGGGCAAGACGAAAATTGGTATTAATGGTTTTGGGCGAATTGGGCGAAATGCATTTAAAATTGCATTCGATCGTAGTGACATAGAAATTGTTGCAATCAACGATTTAACAGATACAAAAACACTGGCATACTTACTGCAACACGACAGTAATTACGGTGCATATAAGAACTCAGTGTCATTTGACGACGATGGGATTATTGTGAACGACCAGCACGTGAAGGTGCTTGCTGAACGCGACCCTGAAGCACTTCCATGGGGAGATATGGGTGTTGATTTGGTGATTGAATCAACCGGCCGATTTACATTGAAAGAAGATGCTGAAAAGCACATTAAAGCTGGCGCAAAGCGCGTCGTCATTAGTGGTCCTTCAAAGAGTGATGGTGTCGATACAATTGTTCTTGGTGCAAATGAAGATGCAATCGAAGGTGCAAGCGATGTTATTAGTAACGCAAGTTGTACGACTAACTCACTTGGTGCGGTGATGGCAATTCTTGACGCTGAATTTGGTGTTGAGAAATCACTACTCACAACCGTACACAGTTACACAGCCAGCCAGGCGATTCAAGATGCTCCGTCAAAGGATCTTCGTGAAGGTCGAAACGCTGCTGAAAATATGGTACCAACTTCTACCGGTGCGGCAATTGCAGTCACGAAAACGTTGCCACAGTTAACAGGTAAGTTTGATGGACTCAGTATTCGTGTTCCAACACCGGTGGTTTCACTGAGTGACGTGACGGTTCTTTTGGGCCAAGATGCAACACCAGAACGAATTAACGCAGCCTTCAAAAAAGCTGCAGCTGAACCATTCTACCAAGGTATTTTGGCAGTCAGTGAAGAACCACTTGTAAGCCGTGACTACATTGGTAATAGCCACTCTGGTATTGTTGACCTCTTGCTGACAAAAGTTGTCGGCGGAAACCTTGCAAAGATTATGGTCTGGTACGACAACGAATGGGGTTACAGTAACCGTCTCGTTGAGCTTGTTGCCGACGTGGGAAAGGGCTTGCATAGCTAAGCCGATAACGCTTATACTTTAAAGTACTATGAAGATCTTTTTGGGCAGTGATCACAATGGTTTCCACTTGAAGGAAAAGATGTTTGCGTATCTCGCTAAACACGGGTATGATGTCGAGGATGTGGGTGATACCACCCTCGACCCAACCGATGATTTTCCTGATTTTGCACAAGCCGCTGCCCTCAAAGTTATTGGTGAAGAAGATGGTGAGGCACGTGCAATATTGCTATGTGGTGGTGGTCAAGGTATGGCGATTGCTGCAAATCGATTCCGTGGCATTCGAGCCAGTGTTATTTGGGATGCTTTTGAGGCAAAGATGACCCGTAATGACAACGATAGTAACATCCTCTGTCTTCCATCTCGAATTATTGAAGATGATGATGAAGGATGGCAGGGTATTTTAGAAACATGGCTCAACACGCCATTTGCTGACGCTCCTCGTTTTAGGCGTCGTAACGCGCAGATTGACGAGTTTTAGTAATGAGTAGCATGATAGCACCGTGTATTACGGTTGAGACACCAGAAGCGCTAACCGCTTCACTACAAAAGCTTCAGCCATTTGCGCGACGTGTTCATATTGATGTTAGTGACGGTGAGTTTGCGCCAACGTTTCTTCTTCCAGAAAATCAGCTCACCTGGCCAGAAGGCTGGGTAGTTGATATTCATGCGATGGTTGCGCGCCCTAGTGAACACATTGCGCAGCTGATTGCCTTAAAGCCAAGCCTTATTATTATTCATGCTGAAATTCAAGAAGATCGAGCGACGCTGATTAATCAAATTAAACAAGCAGGAATTAGTGCAGGCATCGCACTCATGAAAACAACCGTGCCATCCACGGTCGCTGATGTCATTCGTCTAGCTGATCATGTCATGATTTTCTCGGGTGATCTGGGCCATTACGGTGGAACAGCCAGTCTGATGCAGCTAGAAAAAATTCGCCTTATCAAAGGGATTAATCCTAATGCCGAGATTGGTTGGGACGGCGGCGTGAATATTGAAAACGCCTATACGCTGACACAAGGCGGTGTCGATGTGCTCAATACCGGAGCGGCAATTGCAGAAGCAGAAGATCCTAACGGAGTATTTCAAGCACTAACCAAAGAGATAAATAAACGGGGGGTAATTTAAGATGGGAAAGCTGACAACACAACAGCTGCAAGCAAAAGCGAATCATATTCGTGAAGACATTATTAGTATGCTTAAAGAAGCGAAGAGCGGACATAGTGCCGGGCCACTAGGCTTAGCGGATATCTTTTCGGCACTTTATTTTGATATTTTGAATCTTCGCCCTGAAGAACCCGAGTGGGCAGATCGAGATATCTTTTTCCTCAGTAATGGCCACACTGTCCCCGTTCAGTACGCTGCCATGGCTGAGGCTGGGTTCTTTGAAAAGAAAGAGCTGCAAACACTCCGTAAACTTGGAAGTCGTTTACAAGGACACCCAGAACGTGAAAAACTTCCCGGTCTTGAAAACACCAGCGGTCCACTTGGAAGCGGCCTTTCACAAGCAGCTGGCTATGCATACTCACTACAGTATATCGATGAAGTAAAACACCGTTTTGTCTATGTCGTCATGGGTGATGGTGAGCTTGATGAGGGAAATATCTGGGAAGCAGCAATGTTTGCTGGTAAAAACAAACTCTCGCAACTAATCGCAATTGTTGACCGAAATAACATTCAAATTGATGGAAGCACCGAAGATGTGATGCCACTTGAAGATCTTCGGGGAAAATGGGAGTCATTTGGCTGGCATGTACTCGAAATTGATGGTCATAACATTGAAAGTATTATCGATGCTGCGAGTCAGGGCCGTGCGGTGACAAATCGTCCGACCGTTATTATCGCCCATACTATTCCAGGAAAAGGTGTCGACTTTATGGAGTACGACTATAAATGGCACGGCATGCCACCAAATGCCGAACAGGCAAAAGATGCACTCAAGAAATTGCGCACGCTTGATGGAAAAATTACGCACGAAGGAGCAGGTGTATGAATTACCCACTAAACCCCGCACGATTTGACGACGACGTAACACGTGAGCCGATTCGCGCTGGCTTTGGTCGTGGACTAAAAGCCGCCGGTGAATCGAATGAAGCGGTCGTTGCACTCTGTGCCGACCTGACTGAAAGTACACAAATGCACCTCTTTAAAGAAGCATTTCCAACTCGATTTATAGAAATCGGTGTTGCCGAGCAAAACCTTGTGACTGTGGCGAGTGGGATGGCTCGCGCTGGTAAAATTCCGTTTACTAGTAGTTATGCTGCGTTTAGCCCTGGCCGTAACTGGGAGCAGATCAGAACCACGATTGCACTCAATAACCAACCGGTGAAGGTTGTTGGTTCACACGCAGGAATTAGCGTGGGCCCAGACGGTGCGACTCACCAAATGCTTGAAGATATTGCGTTAATGCGGGTACTGCCAAATATGGTGGTTCTTGCCCCTGGCGATAGTATCGAAGCTGAAAAAGCCACAAAAGCACTCGCTGAGAACGGGAAACCAAGTTATATTCGACTTGCCCGTGAGAAAACACCTATTTTTAGTACTGACGATTCACCATTTGAAATAGGAAAAGCGTATGTTGTTCGTGAAGGGACCGATGTGACGCTGCTTGGCACCGGCACAATGTCGTACCAACTGATGGTCGCGGCTGAAGCGCTTGCAAAAAAAGGTGTGAACGCCGAAGTGATTCACGTTCCGACGGTGAAACCACTTGATAGTGAAACCATCCTCGCGAGTGTAAAGAAGACAGGGCGAGCGGTGACAGCTGAAGAAGCGCAAATAACTGGTGGTTTTGGGAGTGCAGTGACTGAACTGTTAAGTGAAGTAATGCCTGCCCCCGTAAAACGCCTTGGTATGCAAGATCGTTTTGGTGAATCTGGTGCGCCAGATGAACTCTTAGAACACTTTGGGCTAACAGGTGAAAAAATGGCAAAAACTATCACTACATTTATTGAAAAAGCACCTCAGTACAAGCCAGGGTATTAGCGCTGTTCATAGTTATAAGCATAAGTGATATACTAGGGCTAGTAATTGCAATAACATAATTGAGGGGGGCCGGTTCATGGGGCTGACAATTAAACAAATCCGCGATAATACAACGCGTGCGCGCCATTTAATGCAACGATCACGCCAACAGCATTTTGCCGTTGGAGCGTTTAATATTGATAACCAAGAAACGCTTATTGCGATCGCCAAAGCAGCGCAAAAACTAAACGCGCCTGTTCTGGTTGAAGTGAGCCAGGGAGAAGTTGAAGCATTGGGAATCGACAACGTTCGAGATCTTGTTGATAACTATAAGGCTGAATATGGTATTGAAATTTATATCAACCTCGACCATAGCCCGAGCGTTGAGGCATGTAAGCGTGCAATCGATGCCGGTTATGAGTTTATTCACATCGACATTTCTTCAGCAAACCACGACGCGACCGAAGAAGAGATTATTGAGAAGACCAAAGAAGTTGTTGAGTACGCCAAGTTTACCGGTGCGCTTGTAGAAAGCGAACCACACTACTTTGGTGGAAGTAGCAACGTTCATACCGAAACAATTGATTACGAAGAAATTAAGAAGACCTTTTCGACACCAGAAGGATCAAAGTCGTTTACTGAAGCAACCGGCATTGATACATTTGCTGCGGCAATTGGTAACTTGCACGGAAAATATCCTGTACCAAAAGAACTCGACCTCGAACTATTGCAAAAAATTCGCGACTCAATTGAATGTCAAATTAGCCTCCATGGTGGAAGCGGAACACCACTTCATTTCTTTGAAGAAGCAGCAAAAATTGGCGTCAGTAAAATTAATATTAACAGTGATATGCGGGTTGCATTCCGCGATACACTTGAAAAAGTATTGGCCGATAACCCAACTGAATACGCAGTAGTGAAATTGATGCCGGAAGTATTTACCGCGGTTCAAGTAGTGGTAGAAGAGAAAATTAATTCCTTTGGAAGTGCCGGTAAAGCAGTTTTATAGCCATGAAAGTCCCTACTATCGTCACTATCGGAAAAGCGACTCAGGATGTGTTCTTGAAGGGATCGCAAGAATTTGAGCAGCACAAACATAAAGGTGTTACATACGAACAAGTACCAGTGGGTCAAAAACTTGATCTCGATGAGGTAGTGTTTGCCACTGGCGGTAATGTAACAAACGCGGCGGTGACATTCGCTCGTCAAGGCTTACATAGTCGGTATATGTGGTGCCTGGGCACCGATGTTGCCAGCGAAGCAATCCTCAGTGCGCTCGATAAAGATGGTGTTGATACTGCACGTGTCGTACAAAAAGATACGTACCGCGCCAGCTACTCGGTGATTTTGATGCAAAAAGGTGGCGAACGGACAATCCTTAACTATAAAGGAACACCATTGAAATCCGACAACCCCGATCTAGACCTGAGTGTTATTGATGAGGGTGACTGGGTGTATGTGTCGTCACTGGGCAATATGGAGCTACTTGAAGCAATTATCTCGCGAGCAGCAAAAAACGGCGTCAAAGTAATGTTGAACCCGGCTGGGTCAGAATTAGAGCAAGCCGATAAACTGCGCGGCCTTCTTGAAGACGTCGAAGTATTGACGGTAAATAAAGAAGAAGCGCAGCAAATTGTTGCTGGTGAAACGCTTGAAGAACTTGTACGACACGCACTTCATTACTGCCCAACGGTCATTGTCTCAGATGGTCCGAACGGAGCGATGGCAAGTGACGGTAAAACGATTGTAATGGCTGGAATGTACGAAGATGTTCCGGTTGTCGACCGCACTGGTGGGGGTGATGCGTTTGGCTCTGGTTTCTTGAGCTATTATTCACAAGGGAAGTCACTGAAAGAATCGATCGTTTTTGCCAGTGCAAACTCCACATCAGTGGTCACAGAAATTGGCGCAAAAGAAGGAATTTTACATCAACATACGGTACTGCACGACATGCCAATTGAAGAAAAGGAGCTATAATAATGGCAAAGTTTTTACGGGATCTACTAGACGCTGAAGAGCCTATTTTTAGCAACTCACTTCGTCAACTTGAAGAAATTAGCGGAAAGCCAGCTGCCGATACACGCCTTGTTGGCGACATTACTGCAATGGCACACGAGAACATGCGGACAATGGGGCTCGATCCGGGCTCTGCTACGGGTGAAGAAATTTACCACGGCTTACTTGCGCGTGTAGAACAAGATATCGTTCGTTTGACAAAAGTTATCGGTGCTACCGATTCTGATGATGTCGAACACATGGTTCCACTCATGATTGAGGCGGCAAACAAAGTTGAATTTAACCGCAAGGTGTTCGTACTAAAGCGCGATAAAGCGAAAGAACTGCTTCGTCAAATGCCTCCAGAAACCTTGATGCAAAAACTTGGCTATGATTCCATCGAGGATTTATTTGAAAATGAAGATTTCGACGAAATTTATACCGCACTCCGATTCTCGGAAGGCCCTGATTGGCTTAATAAATACGACGAACTATTTTCAACCGTTACACCAGAAGATTATGAGGAACGAGACCTCCGTATTCTTCGTATGGATCACAAGAAGTATGTTGATCTAGCGGAACACTTTGTACAAAAGAAACTCCACAACGTCACGCATACAAAAGAGATGGGGACAATTGTGGTTGTTCCAATGCATGTCAAAAAAATGCGCGGCCTTGTTTTAAAAACACTTCCACTATTATTCCACTACATGAACGAAGTGAAGCTCTATTCAACATTCTTTAAATTAAAAAGCAAAAAACCACACTTTGGTAAAACAGTTGTAGAAACGCTGATTGCCGATCCGGGCGCAGCAAGTAACATGGCTGGCCATCATATTCATTGGCGCGTGATTCAGCGTTACCTTGGGAAGCACAAGGAAGATTCAATTGATACGATTGCGTTTGAGCCACATGTGCAGCCAGAGGATCTTCACTGGCGCCGTGCTGAAGACTTGTTGTATCAACTCGATCCTGAACTGAAGTTTTGGAAAGACCGTGATTTCGTTGCGCTGAGTTACGATGGGTTCCCCGTTGCCTTCAACTTGTTCGATGTCAGCTTTGCCTACTCGAATAAAGAGTCGTATGAGGGTCGCTATGCGTATCACTTCCGCGAAAGTTTATGGAATGAAATTTTTGTTCGCTATATGGGCTTTAAAAACCTCGAGGCTCAAGTACTCGAGCAGCTTGATAACGATTTAATTGCTCCAGAAAAACTTCCAATTCAAGGCAAAAAAAAGACAGTGCAATCAACACTTCGCAAAAAACATGAACGTGACGAGCTGCTTGTCCGGAAGCGACTGATTGATAGCGCTGAAGGTCGTCTAACGAATGTTGTTGAAGAGTTTGAACACGTATTCGATTTACTGAGCAACTATACAAAAACAGTGACTGTGTTTGGCTCGGCTCGAAAACTAAAAGATGGCTATATTGTCTCTAACGCATACCATTTATCAGCACGACTCGCCAATAGTGGCTATGCTGTTGTCACCGGAGGTGGTGAGGGAGTCATGGAGGCATCTAATAAAGGTGCTTATGACGCGGGAGGACATTCGATTGGATTGAATATTCTTCTTCCGCATGAACAAGCATTAAATGCGTACACCACTGCTAACTTCCAGTTCGAACACTTCTTTGGCCGGAAAGTAGCGATGACACTCGACGCGAGTGCGTACATCTTTTTCCCAGGTGGATTTGGGACGTTTGATGAATTATTTGAAATTCTAGCGTTACAAGAAACGTATAAAATTCCACGAGCACCGATTTTTCTTGTCGGATCTGACTACTGGAAGCCGGTCGATCATCTTATCCGCACTGTCTTGTTAGAAAAATACGGAACAATTTCTGAAGAAGACGTTGCGTTATATGAGATTGTTGATGATCATGATGAGATTGTAAAGAAGATTGATGCGTATGAGAAACGCACATCAAAACAGGGGTAGCTGCTTTACATTTGCGAATGAGGGGATTACTCTGAGGACACATACTAACAAGTAGGGAGCAGTATGAACAAGGTGAAAAATAGCACAAAACTTATCGCGACTATTGTTTCACTCGCGGTGACTATTCTTCTCGTTATTGTGCTGGTATTTTGGCTCAGAGGATCAGATGTTGATGAAGAGGTGGCTGATACTGCGACGGCTTCTTCTGAGACTACCACAGAACCTCAAGCCACCACCGAACCTGACGTCGATGCCACTGCTGACGAATCGGTGGCCGCTGCACCAGAAGCAGAGATTGATCGTACCAACATTTCAACCATCGATATTACCCCACTCGATATCAGTGTTGCCTATGTTAAAGGCATCCCTGGTTTTGAATTCTTCGTCCAACGAGCGACAAACGGAACGCAGTACGTCGAGTTTAGCTCTGAGGATCTGAAAGGAACGAAGTGTACTGATGATCAGGGGATATTCGCCACGATTGTCAAGAATCCTTCTGAAATTGAAGCGCAGAGTTTAACTGCAACTCAGAAAGTTGGTGTTGATACCTATGGCCTTTCCTTATCTGAAGCCACCTGTACCAGTGACGCTGAACTCCTTGATCGATACCAGACATCATTCGCAGAAGCATTTAGTTTAATTGAAGCAATTACTGAAGAATCGTAGTCGAGTTGCTATAATAAGCTGATGGATCAAAAATTCCGACTCAATTCAGCGTATCAGCCAACCGGTGACCAGCCGACGGCTATTGCCACGTTGAACGAGGGGCTCGAACGCGGAGAGCGCGAACAAACTCTTCTTGGTGTGACGGGAAGTGGGAAAACCTTTACGATGGCTAACCTGATTGCGAAGCGAAATGCACCAACATTAGTGCTTGCGCATAATAAAACGTTAGCCGCTCAGCTGTACAGTGAATTTAAATCATTCTTTCCTGATAACGAAGTGCATTATTTCGTCAGTTACTTTGATTATTACCAACCAGAAGCCTATATGGCGAGTAGCGACACTTATATTGAAAAAGACAGTAAGATAAACGATGAGATTGATCGACTACGACATGCCGCAACATCGGCTCTTTTAACGCGTCGCGACACCATCATTGTTGCGAGTGTGAGCTGTATTTACGGCATTGGTTCGCCCGATGATTACTCGACAATGTCAATCGTTGTCTCAAAAGGAGAACGTCGCCAGCAGGATAAATTTATTCGTCAGCTGACCGATATTCAATACCAACGCAATGATATCGATTTTCATCGCGGTGTATTTCGCGTACGTGGCGATATTGTCGATGTATTTCCTGCCGGAAGCGACGTTGCGTACCGAATAGAATTTTTTGGAGATGAAGTAGAGCGATTGACGCGAATCGATCCGTTAACCGGTGAAATTCTTGGTGAACCGAGCACGACCACTATTTTCCCCAGCAGTCACTATGTGACACCAAAAGAAAAACTGGCTCATGCGGTTGAAAACATTAAAAAAGAATTCGATGAACGCATGAACTTTTTTGAAACCCACGATAAGTTACTTGAAGCCCAACGGCTTGGTCAGCGAACCAAATATGACATCGAAATGCTGGAAGAAACTGGTTTTGTAAAGGGGATTGAAAATTATAGTCGCTACCTTACGAATCGTGAACAAGGGGAGCAACCGGCCACGTTACTCGACTATTTTCCGGATGATTTCCTGCTGTTCGTGGATGAAAGCCATATGACACTACCCCAGGTTCGAGGAATGTATAACGGTGACCGTGCGCGCAAAGAAGTGTTGGTCGATTACGGATTCCGTCTGCCAAGTGCACTTGATAACCGGCCATTAACCTTTGATGAGTTCAACCGGCATATTCACCAAGCAATATATGTATCGGCAACTCCGGCTGAATATGAACTTGCTCATAGCCCAGCGCCAGCACAACAAATTATTCGTCCAACGGGGTTGATTGATCCTGAGATTATTTTGCGACCAACTGAGGGTCAAATCGATGATTTAATTGCTGAAATTCGTGAACGTACCGCCAACAACCAGAGGGTATTAGTGACAACACTGACAAAGCGGATGGCAGAAGACCTCTCAGCGTATCTACAAGAGTTAGATATTAAAACAGCCTATATTCACAGTGAAGTAGATACGTTGGAGCGTGGTGACATTTTAAGTGACCTTCGTTCGGGAGTATATGATGTACTGGTTGGTATTAACTTGCTTCGTGAAGGGCTTGATCTTCCCGAGGTAAGCTTGGTGGCAATTATTGATGCTGATAAGGAGGGTTTCTTGCGGAGCACCAGTGCACTGATTCAAACGATCGGTCGTGCAGCACGTCACCTTGATGGAAAAGTGATTATGTACGGCGACAAGCTGACTGATTCAATGAAACGAGCGATTGATGAGACAAGCCGGCGTCGAACAATTCAAACCGAATATAATACAACGCACAATATTACACCAACTAGCGTCGCTAAAGAGTTAAGTGAAGGTCTTCGTGCGATTATTCCGAAGAAAGCAGATGATACGCCAACGCTTAATTTAAAGAAGATTCCAAAAGATGAATACGCTGGGTTAGTAAAAGACCTATCGGCGCAAATGGATTTAGCGAGTGCAAACTTGCAATTTGAGAAAGCCGCTGAGTTACGCGATTTGATCGATTCTATTAAATCAAAGATGTAAAATGACCAAATTTACGTTATAATTGTGTAACATATGACACAAATCTCACACGATGATGTGCAGCACCTTGCGCGGCTCAGTAATCTGCAACTTGCAGATGGAGAAGAGGCCGCACTCCGAGGCGACATCGAAACTATTCTTGATTATGTTCAGCAACTTTCAGAGTTGGATACCGATGGTGTGGAGCCAACCTATCAGGTGACTGATCGTGAAAATGTTTGGCGAAACGATGAAGTTGATAATTATGGAATTAACACCGATGATTTACTTGCGCTTGCTCCTGAAGCGATAAACCAGCAGATAAAAGTACCGAAGGTGTTATAAATGGTAACGATTAGTAACTTTTCGAATGGTTCAGCACGCGCACACGTTGAGGCGGCAATTGCAAAGGCTCGAGAGAACGAATCGTTCAATGCAATCTTAAGTATGACAGAAAAACGTGCCCTTGAGCGAGCTGATGCTGTCGATCGTGGTGAAATAAGCGGCCGGCTGGCGGGTGTCCCTTTTATTGCAAAAGATAACTTCCTTACGTTTAGTGGGACAACAACTGCAGCTAGTAATTTTCTTGAGAACTTTGAAGCACCACTTCAAGCAACAGCAATAGAAAAGCTTGAAGCAGAAGGGGCTATTTGTATTGGGAAAGCGAACCTCGATGCATTTGCGCACGGGGGAAGCACCGAAAATTCAGCCTTTGGACCAACCAAAAATGCATATGATGATAGTCGCGTTGCTGGCGGGAGCAGTGGTGGGTCAGCCGTCGTTGTGGCGCTTGATATTGTTCCGTTTGCACTCGGGACTGATACGGGTGGCTCTATCCGTCAACCAGCCAGCTTCAACGGTGTTATTGGCGTAAAGCCCACATATGGAACGGTCAGTCGATACGGTGTCGTCGCAATGGCGAGCAGCACCGATACGATTGGCGTGCTTGCGCACAGCGCTGATGATGCATCTTTAGTGATGGATATTATGAGCGGTAAAGACACTCGTGACATGACAACGCTCGATGATTTCTTTACTCCAGCAACCCTTGATCGACCGCTTCGCATTGGCGTGATTGATGAAACGATGACCGATAGTGTCGACAGCGAAGTACGCTCGATAACAACAGCCTACGTCGATGCATTACGTCAGTCTGGTCACACGGTTGAAGCCGTCAGTCTGCCTATTCTAAAGTATGCGCTGGCAATGTATTACATTGTGGTTCCGGCAGAAATTAGTAGTAACCTGGCCCGATATGACGGTATTCGCTACGGGAAGCGCGCCGAGGCAACATCACTTTCTGAGCTGTACGGAGCATCACGTGATAAAGGGTTTGTCGATGAAAATAAACGACGAATTATGATTGGAAGTTATGTCCTTTCGAGTGGGTATTTCGATGCATACTATTTGAAAGCACAAAAAGCCCGCACACTGTTAATAAACGAATATAATGATCGATTGAAAACGTTCGATGTCTTGCTTTCCCCAACTGCTCCAACACCAGCCTTTTCATTAGGCGAAAATACTCACGATCCAATGAAAATGTACTTAGCGGATGTGATGACCGTACCGGCGAGCCTTGCGGGATTACCGGGGATAAGTGTCCCTGCTGGAAAAACAGCGGCGGGCCTTCCGGTCGGTGTGCAATTTGTCGGAAAGCGACGTGATGATGCACTGCTGCTCGCACTCGCAAAACAAATGGAGGATCACAATGCTTGATAATACGGTAAGTTTAATTTTCTTTCTTTCAGCTGTCTTAATTTGTGGAGGGTTACTATTCGCAGTTATTGCTTTAACTCGACGGGCTCCTTCTCGTATTAACGTTGAAAAATATCGAAGTCGATGGTTAACCATCGAGCAGCAGCTTAAACGTGACGAAGAAAGTAGCTATCATATGAGTGTCTTGAACGCTGATAAGCTGCTTGATCAAGCACTTCAAGAAAAAGGTATCATGGGGAAAACCATGGCAGATCGTATGAAACAATATCAAACAAAATGGTCAAATGCGAACCATGTTTGGTCGGCACATAAACTACGAAATCGTATTGCTCACGAAGCTGATGTGCGTGTTGGGTACGATGATGCGCGTCGATCACTGAGTGCATTTAAACAGGCACTGAAAGACGTAGGAGCAATTTAATGGCAACATCTGAAGTACACGCCAAGTACGAAATGACCATTGGGATTGAATGTCATGTTCAGTTAGCAACACTGACGAAGCTCTTTAGTGGTGCTAATAACGATTCACGCAATCGACAGCCAAATGAAGTGACGAGCCCTATCGATTTTGGTCTTCCAGGAATGCTTCCAGTGCTTAATAAAGAGGCGATTCGTCTTGCAGCGCGAGCGGGAAAGGCACTTGGTTCTGAGATTGCCGCTATTAGTCGGTTCGATCGCAAACATTACTTTTACCCCGACCTTCCCAAGGGATATCAAACGACACAAATGTACCATCCTATTATTATAGGTGGCGTGGTGATTGCGCCTGTCGAAGATGCTGAACCAATTACCGTTCGTATCCATCATGCGCACCTTGAAGAGGACGCCGGCAAACTGACGCACTACGCCGATTACAGCCTGGTTGATTTAAACCGAGCAGGCACGCCTTTGATTGAAGTTGTATCAGAACCAGATATTCATTCAGCTGCTGGGGCGAAGGCATACGCCATGGAATTGCATCGATTGATGACCTACGCAGGGGTGACGTTTGGCGACTTGTACCATGGAAATATGCGGTTTGATGTTAATGTCTCTGTTGCGCCAGTTGGTGCGACTGAACTTGGTACTCGCGCCGAAGTTAAAAATCTTAACTCATTTAAAAGCGTCGAGCGAGCGGCTGAATACGAGTTTAATCGGCAAGTAGAATTATTAGAAAAAGGTGAAACCATTGTTCAAGAAACGCGCGGCTGGAATGACGCGACCGCAAAAACAACCTCACAGCGCAGCAAGGAAGATGCTCAGGACTACCGTTATATGCCTGATGCCGATATTCCACCAGTGGTCTTACGTCCTGAAGAAATTGCCGAGTTACAGGCTGATATGCCACCGATGCCATCGTTTTATCGTGAATCGTGGAAGTCGCTGCGTCTCGACCGGTCAGTAACTGAATCACTCTTAGCCCACCAAAGCTACGCCGTACTGCTGACCGCCATTCAAGAGAAATCGGGTGACGAAACGGCACGACGCGTTGCACACTGGTTTGCAAGTGCAGTGTCGCAAGGTGAAGAAGAAACGGCAGTTGTGGCGAGCAACTTTGTTCCAGAAGCCTACATTGAATTAGCTGAAATGGTTGAAAAAAACGAACTATCGAGCACTGCAGCAAAAGAAGTTTTCTCAGTAATTTTACGAAGTGACGAGTCGCCGCGCCAAATAGCGGAGTCACGAAACCTCATTCAGGTGAGTGATGAATCGGCAGTTCAGGCAATTGTTGACGAGGTCTTGGCGGATCCAGCGAGTGCTCAATCGATCGAAGATATTAAAGCGGGCCAAGATAAGGCAATCGGCTTCTTAGTAGGGCAAGTGATGAAACGGTCTGCTGGTAAGGCGAATCCTGGGCTTGCGCAACAACTAATACGAAAGAGTTTACTGTAATGAAACAACCGACTAAAGCAATCATTTGTGCCGCGGGCTTAGGGACACGGTTTTTACCGCAAACAAAAGCAATGCCAAAAGAAATGCTGCCACTTATCGACCGACCAGTGATTCAAGTGATTGTTGAGCAAGCAGTTGCTGCTGGTGTGACTGAAATTATTATTGTGACCGGAAGCACAAAACGTTCTATTGAAGATCATTTTGACCGAAGCGATGAGCTTGAATCTGAGCTCCGTGAGCGCGGAAAGCACGATAAAGCAGATGAGATTCAGCGTATTGCTGAACTTGCAAATTTTGTTTATCTTCGTCAAAAAGGTTCACCGAAAGGGAGCGCAAGGCCAATATTAAATGCTCGACACCTTATTGCTGATGACGAACCGTTCTTTGTATTCTTCGCTGATGATTTCTTCCGAAGCAAAACCCCATGGCCTGTGCAACTAAAAGAGGCGTATGAAAAAACCGGTAAATCTGTCATATCATTAATCGAAGTTGATAAAAAAGATGCTGATAAATACGGGATGGTCAGCCTTGCTGATGAAACGTCAGACACCATATTTAAATTGAGTGGTCTTGTTGAAAAACCCGGTGAAGCAAATGCACCGTCAAACTTCGCGTCGGTAGGAAGCTACTTGTTAACAAGCGAGATTTGGCAGTATCTCGAGCAAGAAAAAGTAGGTGCAAGTGGAGAAATTGGCTTAGCAGAAAGCCTTGGTGAACTCGCTGAATCAGGGAATTTATACGGTCGCTTTATTGAAGGTGTGTGGCACGATACAGGTGATCAATTGAAGTATATTAAAGCTGTGGTTGATCTTGCGCTCGAAAGCCCAGAGTATGGTCAGGCACTCAGTGACTACTTGCGCGAACGTATCTCGTAGTCGTTTGCGTCTCAACTAATATACCGTTATAATAAGAGTAGAAAAATAATACTCAAAGGAGATTCCCATGAGTCCAGCTGCAGAAATTCTCGTAATCATACTCTCGGTCACTTTGTTTGTTTTTCTCTTAGTTGCGATTATATTAGGCGTCTATCTCGTAAAGCTCACCGCTGAAATTCGCCGAATTACAAAGTCGGCACAAGAAACAGTGGAAACAATTGGTACGGCAGTGTCGGGCGTCGCTCGTCTGACGTCACCGATGTTTGTGGCTGAGATGGTTGGCCGATATATTAAGAAGTTTACTAAGAACAAGAAGGAGAAATAACATGACAAAAGGTAAGTTCGCAATAGGCGCATTACTTGGAGCTGCAGCAGGGTTTGTAGCAGGAATTCTGACTGCTCCAAAAAGCGGTAAAGAAACTCGAGAAGACATTAAAGATACAGCAGTAAAAGCAAAGAACACTGCAGTTGAAAAAGCAAACGTAGCAAAGAAAAAAGCTGGTGATAAAGCTGAAGTATTTGTTGGAAAAGCAGGTAAGTTTGCTGGCAATGTTGCCGACAAGGTATCAGACTCTGCGAAAGACTTTAAGTCGAAAAGCAAAGACTTTACCAAAGATACTAAAGAAACTATTAACAAGAACAAATAGTTTTCGATATGGGTAAGGTGGGAAAAAAAATAAAAGACACGGCGGAAGCAACAGGCCGCCGTGCTTTTGTTGAGGATTTATTTAATGACGTCTATTCTTCTCGCCGCCGTATTTACTGGCTTAATTTTATTCGTGGCATCTTCTTTGGAGTCGGAAGCGTGATCGGTGGTACGTTAGTTGTTGCGATTGCGGCATGGTTACTGAGCCTCCTCGTTGACCTCCCTGGCGGTATCGGGAGCTTCATCGAATACATCGTTGATGTTGTTCAGCAAAATGGCTAACGAGTATCTTTTACTACAGACAAACTAAGCAGTAGTCGCGTATACTAAGAGTAACTATGGGGGTAGATACGCAAACGAAGACAGCTCATGCCGGTTCGTTGAAGGCATCTGATTATGTACACCTACATAATCACAGTCATCACAGCCTGCTTGATGGGTTATCTAAAATTCCTGATCTTGTTGACCGAGTGAAAGAACTCGGAATGAATTCGGTTGCAGTGACCGATCACGGGACAATGTCTGGTGCGATTGAGTTTTACAAAGCAGGTAAAGACGCGGGAGTAAAGCCGATTATTGGTATGGAAGCATACGTTGCATCGCGTACACGATTCGACCGTGATCCTCAAAAGGACAAGGCTCGGTACCATTTAATTATTCTTGCTATGAATGAGCAGGGATATAAAAACCTCATGCAACTCAGCTCAAAAGCTAATCTTGAGGGTATGTACTATAAGCCACGCATCGATCGCGATTTGCTTGAAGAGTTTAGTGAGGGCCTTATTATTCTCTCGGGATGTGCGAGTGGAGAGTTGGGCGAAAATCTACGTGTCGATAATTACGAAGAAGCAAAGAATATTGCCTCATGGTATAAATCTGTCTTTGGTGATCGTTACTATCTCGAAATGCAAGATCATGGACATCCTGATTCACCAGCCCCTTGGGATATTCAAGTAAAAATTAATAACCATCTCGAGAAGCTTGCAAAAGAACTCGATATTCCGATGGTGGTTACAAGCGATGGGCATTACCTTTCCCATGACGATCAAGATACCCATGAAATTCTTTTGTGTGTCGGAACGGGCGCATACCTGAGTGATGAGAAGCGAATGTCGCTGAAAGACTTTGAACTACACATTACCGATCCAAATGAGATTATTTCACGTTGGGGAAAAACAAATCCTGAAGCTGTTTTGAACACACAGCGAATTGCTGAGCGGTGTAATGTTGAACTAGAGCTAGGGGGAATTTTAATTCCTACCTTTACCACACCTGATGGTTTTACTGAAAAAACATGGCTACATGAGTTAGTATTCCAGGGGCTTGTGTGGCGCTATACAGATGTTCCATTTGAAAAAGCCGAGAAAATGTCAATTAAAGATGCCCGTCAGCTTCTTTCGAAGGAAGTGCTGGCGCGAACCGACTACGAACTTGGCGTCATTGATGGCATGGGCTTTAATGGCTACTTCTTGATTGTTCAAGACTTTATTAACTGGGGTAAAGACCGTGGTATTATTTTTGGCCCAGGACGAGGAAGTGCTGCTGGTTCTATTGTGTCGTATGCTATTCGTATTACCGAGCTCGATCCACTCAAGTACGATCTACTGTTTGAGCGTTTCTTAAACCCAGATCGTATTAGTATGCCCGACGTTGATATTGATATTCAGGATACTCGTCGCGATGAAGTGATTGCGTACTGTACGGAAAAATACGGTGTTGAGAGGGTCGCAAATATTGTAACATTTGGAAAAATGGCAGCCCGAGCTGCGGTACGTGATGTGGCGCGTGTCTTGCAGGTTCCGTATGCCGAAAGTGATCGACTGGCAAAGCTTATTCCGGCACCATTACAAGGTCGTCATATCCCGCTTTCGAAGAGCATTGTCGACGACCCTGATCTGAAGCATGAGTACGAGTCAAACCCTACTACAAAACGAGTACTCGACTACGCGATTCGCCTCGAAGGGACAATTAGAAGCCACGGCGTGCACGCTGCCGGTGTGGTGATTGCCCCAGATGATATTGTGAAGTATGCCCCAGTTGAAATGTCGCAAAAAGGGGTGGTTGCAACGCAGTACCCAATGAACCCAATCGAAGAACTGGGCCTCTTGAAGTTCGACTTTTTGGGGCTGTCGAACCTCACTACTATTAACAACGCCCTTCGTATTATAAAAAAGGTATTTAAAACCGACATTAACTTAGCGGATATTCCACTCGATGATGCACCAACGTACGATTTGTTCCAAAAGGGAGACACGACAGGTGTATTCCAGCTTGAGTCAGCCGGCATGAAGCGATACCTTCGGGAACTTCGTCCGACAGTATTTGATGACATTATTGCGATGGTGGCGTTATATCGCCCAGGCCCGATGCAGTTTATCGATGACTTTATTAAGCGAAAACATGGTGAACGCGAAATTACATATATGCATCCTAAAATGGAGGGTGCGCTAAAGAATACCTACGGGGTGTTGGTGTATCAAGAACAGGTGATGCAGATTTCAAAAGATTTATCTGGGTTCACAGGAGGTGAAGCGGATACGCTTCGTAAGGCAATTGGTAAGAAAAACATGGATATGATGGCGAAAATGAAAACTCGCTTTATTGAAGGTGCAATGGAACATTCGGGAGCGAAGCAAGATGATATGGAAATTTTCTGGAAGCAACTTGAAGATTTTGCTGCCTACTGTTTCAACAAATCGCACGCGGCATGTTACGGATTAATTGCGTATTGGACAGCCTATTTGAAGGCACATTTCCCTGAAGCATTTATGGCTGCGTTGATGACAAGTGACCAAGGGGATCTTGAACGATTAGCGATTGAAATGAATGAATGTAAGCATATGGGTATTACGGTACTCTCACCAGATGTAAATGAGAGTTTCGTCGAGTTTGCTGTGGTGCCTGGTAAGAAAGAAATACGGTTTGGCCTCGCTGCAATTAAAGGTGTAGGAGTATCGGTGGTGGAAGAAATACTGCGCGCTCGTGAAGACAGTAAGTTTTTATCAGTCGAAGATTTTGCAAAACGCGCCTCAACGTCAAAGGTGAATAAGAAGGCCTGGGACTCGCTCATTAAAACCGGGGCGTTCGATAAAATTGCCGACCGTTCAGACCTGCTTTTCAATTTAGAGACGATTCAGGCATTTGCCTCTAAGACTCAGAAGGAAGCCCTCAGTGGACAGACAGACTTGTTTGGTGGTATTGCCGATGTTGCATCGATTCAGCCTACTGTGCACCTTCAGGAGGCTCCTGTGAAGCACACCGACAAGGAACGTTTGACATGGGAGCGTGAATTACTTGGATTGTATATTAGTGCCCATCCACTTGATAATTACGACATGTATTTTCAAGAGCAAACCGTTCCGTTAGCTGAAATGACGAATGACATTGACGGCAGAACGATTACGGTAGGTGGCATTATTACAACCGTTCGTTCAATTGTGACAAAGAGTGGCTCAAAAATGGCGTTTATTAAAATTGAAGATAAGACGGAGGAAAGCGAAATAATTGTCTTCCCGAATCTTTATGAACAGATTGGAACACAGCTTCTTCAAGATACGGTGATTCGTGTGACCGGCAAAGTAACCGCCCGTGACCGCGAAGGAAATATGACGAGTGATGTGAAAATGATTGCTGATGATATACAAATTGTCGATGATCATGAGCTACGTAACTATGAATCGCATGGTAAGAAAATGTCACGCCCAAATGGCCGAGCAACGGTCACCGCTACGAGAAATAAATTTGGTGGCAAGAAGCCTCAAACAAAAACGAGCGCTGTAAGTACGGCGAAATCTAAAGAACACTACACCGTGGTAGCCGACGTACCTATTAAGAAGATGTATGTTCATATTAAAGATCCAGAAAATCAAGATGCGCTCCTGAAGGTGAAGCAGGCCTGCAGTCAATTCCCTGGAGTGAACGACATTGTTTTGGTACTCGGTGAAGGCAAGAAATCGGCTATTAAAATGCCATTCAAGGTTGATGGAAGTGATCAATTAGTGGGGACGCTTGTGAAAATTCTTGACGAGGATGCAGTTGTTATTAAGTAGTGAGTGCGTACAGCGCAATACCTGTTGCAACACTGACATTAAATGATTCTTTTTTTCCGGACATAGGAATTTCAAGGATTGTTTCGCACTGTGATCGTAATGCTTCAGCGATACCCTCAACTTCCTCTCCAATTATGAGGGCAATTTTTTCAGGTGCATCGAATGATGAGAGGGAGATACTTCGTGGATCTTGTTCAAGCCCAACAACGTGATAGCCAGCTTGTGTGAGTTGTGTGAAATTTGGGAATTCTTGTATTTCGAACGAAACAAGTTTTTCGGCACCGAGCGCTGTTTTATGAATTTGGGCGGCAAGCTTGTCGGAAATATGGGGAAGCCGCGTATCTCCAGAAAAGTGTGGAGCTGGGGTGTAGCCACTTAAGATAAGCTTTGTCACTCCAAATCCTTCAGCAGTACGAAAAATTGATCCCACGTTGTGAGTTGAGCGAATATTATGTGCAATAACGATAATTTCTTTCACTGTCGCACATTATACCACTATAAAATGCTTATGTTTTTTGATAGGATGGAGAGAGTTATGAACGAAGACCACGCCCAAGAGCAACGTCGCAATCAGGATGAGCAGGCCACACAAAGTCGTGCGGCTATTTTGGGTATGCCCTACCTCGATACTCGTGGTATCGATATGTCACTCGAGCTTGTAGAGGACGCACTGACAAAAGAAGATATGCACAAAGGACGTTTAGCTCCGCTAAAATTGGGTGATGATTCGTCGACGTGGCAGTTTGGCGTGACAACACAAACACCACAATCATTGATACGTGAGCTAACCGATAAGTATGCAGCACAGGCGCAGAACGTCGCATTCCAGCTTATTAGTATGAGCGGTTTTAACGCATTAATGAACCGCTACGACCCGCCAACAGTGACAACATATGACGATATTACGATCGCTCAAACAGGTGATAGCGAAACAATTAGTCAGGTGAGCCAAACACTGAATTCGGTGGGAAGCGATGAAGTCTTTGACTATCTAATTGATCAGGCCGATAAACTGAATGCAAGCGATATTCACATAGAGAACCAACGGCATGGTATTCGGGTTCGTATGCGTATTGACGGTGCACTCCACCCAGTGGCCGAGCTTGAAAGTGATCGGTATCGAGTGATTCTTGGAGCACTTGCTTCTCGTGCTAATATTTCTACTGCCGCGAACGAACCGCAATCTGGACACATGCAAAAAGAAGTCACGACAGCCGAGAGTGCTCACACGTTAAATATGCGTATCGAGCTTATCCCGACATTATATGGACAAGATGCGGTGATTCGTTTGTTTAACTACGACGAATCGATGCTTAATCTTGATCGTCTTGGTCTCGGGGAGACAGAGCGAGGCCAAATTAATGAAGTCGTCAGTCATCCTCGTGGAATGGTGTTGATGGTAGGTCCAACGGGAAGTGGTAAATCCACCACTCTCTATAGTATGATTAACGCATTAAATTCATCTGACAGAAAAATTATTACGCTTGAGGATCCGATTGAATTTAGTGTTTCGGGTATCTCGCAGGTTGCCGTCGATACAACAAATGGGCAAACATTTGCCGACCACCTTCGTTCGGTACTTCGTCTCGACCCTGATGTTGTGATGATTGGTGAGATTCGTGACGCTGATACCGCCAAGACAGCAATTCAAGCATCAATTACGGGTCACTTGGTGCTCTCGACTTTCCATGCAAATACCACTTCAGCTGCGTTTAGTCGTATGATTGATATGATCGGTATTAACCCTATTTTCAGTACTGCAATTCGACTCGTGATTGCGCAGCGGTTAGTGCGGAAACTTGACGATGATAGTAAAGAAGAATACCAACCCGATGAGGCGACGAAAAAATGGGTCCAAACTGTACTCGCTCATCTTCCCGAGCATGTTGAGAAACCTGATCTCGAAAACTTTAGTTTATGGCGCCCGATTGCGAGTGAGTCTTCACCGTTTGGCTATAACGGTCGTGTGGTGATTATGGAGCAGCTTGTCGTGAATGAAGAGATTCAAAAATATCTTCGGGGTGACATTAGTGATGTGCACGCTGAGAGTATCGAAAAAACCGCTCGTGAACAGGGCATGGTCACCCTTCTCGAGGCCGGCGTGCTTGCGGCGCTACGCGGTGAAACGACACTCGATGAAGTGAACCGAGCGATTTAATCGATTAACCCTTTTAAATTAAAAGAAACTGTGGTATATTAGGTATTCGATTGCATACATAAAAGTTTAAGTGAGACGATAATGAGTTTTCAACTGATCCAAAAGGTGAACGAAGCACAAAAAAAGGCTGCAGTAGTAAGCGTGAAAAGCGGCGATACTGTTCGTGTTCACCAAAAAATTAAAGAAGGTACTAAAGAGCGTATTCAGGTTTTTGAAGGCGTCGTCATTCGTGTTGACCGCGCCCAATCACATACGGCGCGAATTACCGTTCGTAAAATCGCCAGCGGTATTGGTGTAGAAAAGAGTTTCCTACTTCACAGTCCTTTGGTTGAGAAGATTGAAGTAACTCGTCGTGCGAAAGTTCGCCGAAACTACCTCTCATACCTCCGTCAACGAAGTGGTAAGAGCGCTCGTCTTCAGAGTGTTAACTTCGACCGTGAAGAAGTAAACGATATTCGTGATGTTCACGCTGAAGAAGAAGCTGCTCGTTTGAAAGATGAGACAAAAGTTGCTGCTGAAGCAAAGGCTGCTGAAAAAGCTACCGAAGACGCTGAACTTGCTGCAAAGCAAGCTGAAGTAGAAGCCCGTCACGAAGACGCGTAAATCGTAACTTTCTTATAACAAATGATCGTCCATTGCGGCGATCATTTTGATTGTTGGTATACTAAAAAGATGATTCTTGGGATTGATGAAGTGGGACGAGGTCCATGGGCGGGCCCACTCGTTGTTGGTGCGGTGGTGCTTGGAAGTGTACCTATTGAAGGGCTTGCTGACAGTAAAAAGCTCACAAAGAAAAAACGGGAAGAATTGAACGACGTTATACTGCGTGAAGCAGCCGGACATGGCCTGGGATGGGTTTCAGCTAAAGAAATTGACAACATTGGCTTATCGGCCGCATTACGGCTTGCAACGGTTCGTGCGGTTGAACAGGTGAAAACACCGTACCAAGAAATAATCATTGATGGAACGATTAACTTTTTAGCCGATACGACAAAAGGGAGGTATGTTTCAACACTAGCGAAAGCCGACCACCTGATTCCGAGTGTTTCTGCCGCGTCTATCATTGCAAAAGTAGCACGCGACAATTATATGGCTAAACAAGATGCTGTTTTTCCAGGCTATGAATTTTCTCGTCATGTTGGGTATGGAACAGCGATTCACCGGGCTGCTATTGCCGCACACGGTATCACACCGCTGCATCGGTTGTCTTTTGCACCGCTGAAGCACTATCAACCTCGTTCTGAGGCTATCGTCACGACGACACAAGTTGGCAATACAGCTGAGCAACTTGTGGCCGAGCATTTTGTCAGTAAGGGGCATGTTATTTTGGAGCGTAACTGGAAAACACGCTGGTGTGAAATAGATATCATTTCCAAAAAAAACGATACGGTATATTTTACAGAAGTAAAGTATCGAAAAAAGGCGCATCGTGGCGATGGTTTCGCGAGCATTACGGTGAAAAAACAGCAACAAATGCGATTTGCGGCTGAATTATATATGAACGGGCGAGATATTTCGTGTCGTTTATTGGCCGCTTCGGTGAGTGCGGTACCACCAGTAATTGACCAGATTCTAGAGGTCGAGTAGTGCTTGACGAACTGATACACCGTCACGTTCAAGAAGTGCAATCCGCGCAGAAAGCTCGTTTTTCCCTATTGCGATGTTTCGCTTCAGCGCGACGTCGTTTTTGAACGGTTCAAAGAATTCGATGTATTCTTCCAGCTGCTGCTGAGTTGAGAGACAACTAGCGATATAACGAGGAAAGACATCGTAGCTTTTATCGCCACCAAACGTTTTGGCAATCCACTCCCATGAATCTCGTGCCCACTGCCAGGTTTGTTCGCGTCCATAGCGGTTACGAAGCAACCATACGAACCAACGGGGCATATCTTGTCGACGTATTACTTCTTTATTTTTTAACTGTGATAGTAACAAGTCGATCGTTTCGGTATCCTTTGATGCTGTCAGACCGGCAGCAATATCTTCTTGTAATTCACTCGAAGCTGTTTGTCGGTGTTGTTCTAATAAATCTTCAATAATGGTTGGTGTTGCCTTTTGTCGAACAGCGTTCGCGATAATACCAGCACGAAGGTCGGGATCAATCTTGTCTAAAGTGGTATCGGTGTATCGCTTTAGGGCGGCGTCAATAACTTCTTGCCGCTCGCTGTAAAGCATGAGACCAACAATAATACTGCGTAGCTTTGTGTCAGACTCTGGTTCTCCAGGCGTTTTATCAAGGCCGAGTCGTTCGTACTGCGACGCTGCAAGTGTGCCTGCAAAAGCACGGAGTGCTGTCTCGGCTTCTGCGTCATTATCAACAAACTTCTTGAGCTCATTGATGGCAAGCGACATCATTCCCCACACTGCTTCAATTGTTTCTTCACGGAAATACTCCAGTATTTCAATTAGCGTTGCACTTGGAATTCGATTTGCCTGCGCTAGGAGTAGTTGTTCGTTCAGGAACGAGAGGCGATCGATATCTGAAAGCGTCGGTAGTGCAGCCAGCAGGAGTTCTCGCAGTGGTTCGTCGTACTGCGTAATGTAATGAGAAGCACTGTCGACATTTAACGAGACAGGCAGGTGGGCGGTTGTCTTCAGTTCTAGTGAAGAGCGATCAAAAATTGCTGGAAAGGTATCATCACTGCTTGCAAGCGGAATTGGCCATTGTCTCTGTTGATCATTATGTTCACCAATAAAGAATTGTTCTTGCTGAAGGCTGATTGTGTCTTTTTTCATTTCAACACTCACAACAGGGAATCCAGGTTGAGTAATCCAGGCATGCATGAGCGCGGTTACATCGAGACCAGATGCTTCGCTTAAGCAACTCCAAAGATCATCTGCAACGGTATTTTTGTAAGCGTAGCGCTGAAAATACACCTTGAGACCTGCTTGCATTGCCGGCTCTCCAATGTAGGTTTGTAGCATGCGTAGAATTCGAGACCCTTTTGCGTAAACAATAGAAGGGTCGAAGAGGGAAGAAATTTCATCAGGATGCGAGACATCACTTTGTATTGCCTGTACACCATCAAGACTATCTCGTCGAAGGGCTTGGACAACTTCTTGTGTTGAGTAATCGAGCCAAATTCTCCAATCGGGTTGCAGTGCATCGATCGCGACGTATTCCATGATATTAGCGAAGCTCTCGTTGAGCCAAAGATCATTCCACCATTCCATTGTAACAAGGTTACCAAACCATTGGTGACTGAGCTCGTGGGCAATCACAAGGGCAACTTGCTGTCGGCTATCAAGACCGCTTTTTACCGGGTCGGCAAGGAGAGCAACTTCACGGTACGTAATGAGTCCCCAGTTTTCCATTGCACCAGAAGAAAAGTCGGGCAGCGCAATATGATCCGATTTTGGGAGTGGGTAGGGTGTTTCAAAGTAGTCATCGAAGAAATCAATTGTTCGGGTCGCAATATCGAGCGCAAATTGAAGACTCGCCACTGGTTGTGCTGGTGTGGCCCAGATGTTCACTTCAACCCCACCGTTTGTTGTTCCGGATGCTTTGTGGAGCTCGCCAACAACCCATGCGAGTAAATAAGTACTCATAATTGGTGTTGTATCGAACGTTGTAACAAGTGCGCCGTGTTCTGTTGATTGTTGTTTGATGGGCATGTTACCAAGTACAGTGACATCAGTTTCTGTCGTGAGTGTCACATCGAATGTTGCTTTCGCTCCCGGCTCATCAATACAGGGGAATACCTCACGGGCGTGGTGGCTTTCAAATTGAGTGGCGATTAATTCTTTTTTTATTCCATTATGTTCAAAGTAACAAGGGTACATGCCGTGCATGTCGTCGGTAATTGTGCCAGTAAAGACAACAACGACAATGTGCTCGCCTTCAATCAGATCAGGGTGTGTAATGACAACTTCGCCGTTATCGATCGTCCAATGTGCCTCTTTTCCGTCAAACGTGACTGATGCAATTGTAAGATCTTTTTGGTGTAAACGAATCTCTGTGGTTGCGGCATGAGTCGCCCCTGAAATAGTGACTGTGCCTTGATAGGTTCTTTCAGTGCGGTTGAGGGTGAGCGAGAGGGCGTAATGAGTAGGCTGAAATAGTTCTTTGAGTCGGGAAACAGTTTGCATATAGCCTCATTATAACAACATTATGAACAACTTTAAGGTTGATATTGCCGAAATAAGCCGTGAACCGTCATAATACAAGAATGAAGAAACGTCGCTTACTTGTAGTGTTTTTTTCGGCGATTTCGCTTGTATTTGTGATGCTCGCGAGCGCACCAGAGGTATATGAGTACATTGATCCTGCATCTGTACAGCGTGAAGCGAGTGGTGCGGCAAGTGAAGCGCTCGAGCTTCTTGCAGTGAAAGGACGTGCTCCAAAGACGGGGTATTCGCGTGATGAGTTCGGGGGCGGTTGGGCAACCACTCGGGGGTGTGACACAAGAAATATCGTACTTTACCGCGATATGATAAACCCTCTTCTTGACGATGAGTGTCGAGTACTTTCAGGAACACTGAACGACCCCTATACAGGTACTGTGATTGAATTCGTGCGGGGCGTTAGCGATGTTCAGGTTGATCACGTGGTTGCACTATCTGATGCCTGGCAAAAAGGCGCACAGCAACTGACGCCTTCACTCCGCGAACAATTGGCGAATGACCCATTGGAGCTACTGGCGGTAGACGGCCCGGCGAATCAACAAAAAGGTGATGGTGATGCAGCAACCTGGCTTCCTTCTTACGTTCCGTTTCGTTGTGAGTATGTTGCCCGACAAATTGCGGTCAAGCAAAAGTATGATTTATGGGTGACATCTGCCGAAAAAAGTGCAATGGTGAATGTTCTCTCAGCGTGCCCTGGGCAAGTGCTACCGTAAGTTTACTTGCGCCATTTTGAGAATAGCGGTATAATGTGGGGAGTACATTTCCGGCCGGCAGGTCGGAATTTTTATTAGAAAACGAAAGGAAATTATCATTATGGACGAAATGAATTTAAAGCAATTAACCCTTGCTGTCCGAACTATCGCTGAGGAGAAAAATCTCCCTGAAGAAACAGTCTTGTCTGTTATTGAGCAAGCAATTGCTGCTGCATGGCGCCGTGACAATGGTGAACGTGACCAAGAAGTACGGAGTGTCCTGAATGTGAACGACGGCACAGCAGTTGTCTATGTTGCCCGCGAGGTGGTTGAAGCAGTCGGAAGTGACGCACACGAAATTAGTCTTGAAGATGCTCGTAAAGTAAAGAAAGATGCTGAACTCGGTGATCTTATTGAAGACGAGTATGAAGTTGAGAGCTTTGGTCGTGTGGCCGCACAAACAGCAAAACAGGTTGTCTTACAGCGTCTCCGTGAAGCTGAACGTGAAGTAGTGCTTGGTGAATACGAAGATAAAATTGGCACGGTTGTTAATGGTACCGTTCAACGCGTTGAACCACGAGTTGTACGAATTGAAGTAGGAAAAGCCAACGGTATTATTCCACAGAGTGAACAGATTCAAGGTGAATACTATAGCGTAGGGAGCCGTATCAAAGTGTTCATTAAAGACATCGAACGTGAAAACCGTGGCCCACAACTTATTTTAAGTCGTGGTAATGAAGCGTTTATTGAATACCTCTTCCGCCAAGAGGTACCTGAACTAGAATCAGGTGCTGTAGAAATTAAGGGAATTGCTCGTGAAGCTGGCCGTCGCACCAAGCTTGCGGTTGCCAGTACTGTTCCTGGTGTTGACCCGGTTGGAACATTTGTTGGTGGCCATGGTACCCGTGTTCAGGCAGTTATGAACGAAGTGGGTGATCAAGAGAAGATTGACATCGTAACCTATGATGAAAATATTGAACAGTTTATTAAGAATGCACTGAGTCCAGCTGAAGTAACAAAGGTGGATATTAAAGAAGCTGATAAGCGAGCGACGATCTATGTTGCCGAAGACCAACAGTCGATTGCAATCGGCCGTGGTGGTCAGAATGTTCGCCTTGCAAGCACCCTTACGGGCTATGAACTTGATATCGAACAGGCAACACCAGCCAAGCCAGAAGAAAAAGCTGCCAAGAAAAATATCGAGGACAGTTTATTTGACGCGATTGAAACATCAAGCGACAAATAGGTATAGGAACAAAAAAAGTATTAGCACTCGCTTGACCCGAGTGCTAATTTTTTCTATACTAGATCTATAAGCCAAGTAAAATAACAAAAAAAGCTTGCGCTTCTTCATATGGAGGTTAGATAATAGAACTATGGCTGATGATTTCGCAGAATTTATTTCTCATCTCACCGACAATGCACGGACCAGTTTACATCATGCAACAATGATTGCTCAGGGTTACGGCAGTCCTTATATTGGTACAGAGCACTTGCTTTTAGGCCTTATGGCACAAGGTGCGTCAGTTGGGGCGAAAATTCTAGCTGATGCTGGTGTGACACTCGATCGTGCGCAAACAGCGCTCAATATGGCGCCAGTTGCAACAGTAATGAGTGGGATTAGTACAAAAAGTCTGAGTGAAACAGCAAAGTTAACACTGAAGATGAGTTGGGATGTTGCACAAGAATTTCATCAAGAATATCTTGGTACTGAGCATATTCTTTACAGTATTCTTACGCAAAAAAATGCCCGAGCAACTGTCCTACTGAAAGATATGGACGTTAATATTCCTGATATTATTTCTGAACTTGAGGAATACCTTGACCGTCAACGCGATACCTCGCATGGGTTTGATGATGAACCACTTATACGTGAAAAGCGTGGCCCTGCGCAGCGTGGTGCATTAGGTACCTTTGGTGAAGATCTGACTGCGAAAGCGAAAGCTGGTAAACTCGACCCCGTTATTGGTCGTGGCCAGCAAGAAGAACGACTCGTAACAATTTTAAGTCGTCGCACAAAAAATAACCCTGTTCTGATTGGTGAGCCAGGAGTTGGGAAGACAGCGATTGTTGAGGGCCTTGCACAGCGCATTGCGAGTGAAGATGTTCCGGACCACTTGCTTGACAAACGCATTATTCAGCTCGACCTTGCAGGCATGATTGCCGGGACGAAGTATCGCGGTGAGTTTGAAGAGCGGCTTAAAAAAGTAGTAAGTGAGCTACAGGAACAAAAAAATGTCATTGTATTTATAGATGAACTACACCTCCTGGTTGGTGCTGGCGCAGCTGAAGGTGCGCTTGATGCTGCAAATATGCTTAAGCCGGCACTTGCTCGTGGTGAAATGCGTCTTATCGGCGCAACAACCCTTGATGAATACCGAAAGTACATCGAGAAAGATACCGCTCTCGAGCGTCGTCTACAGTCAATTGTTGTACCAGAACCAAAAATGAAAGACACGATTGCAATTTTGAAGGGTTTAAAGCCCTACTATGAAAAACACCATGGCGTGAGTATCACTGATGAAGTGATTGAAGATGCAGCCTATATGGCAGATCGCTATATTAGTGAGCGGTATATGCCCGATAAGGCAATTGATATTATTGACGAAGCAGCAGCAAGAGTGCGCGTTAAATCTGGACGTAAGCCAAGTAAACTCCGTGATTACATGAAACAATTGAAAAACTTAAATGAGAAAATGGAAGAATCAGTCACCGCTGAAGATTACGAACGAGCGGCTTTGTATAAAACTCGAATTAGTCAATTAACTGAGAAACTTGAAGAAACACGTGAAGCTTACGAGCAGAAGACGCCTATTACCCTTAGTGATGAAGATATTGCTCAGGCAATTTCGCTTATTACCGGGATACCAGTCAATCGAGTGCAGAAATCTGAAGCGAAGCTGTTACGAAAGCTTGAATCACATTTGCAAAAGTACGTGATTGGACAAGAAGAAGCAATCGAAAAAGTGTCGCGAGCGATCCGACGAAGCAGGAGCGGCGTTTCAAGCAGCAAGCGCCCAATCGGTTCATTTGTATTCATGGGGCCAACTGGTGTCGGAAAAACTGAGCTCGCTAAAGTGCTAGCACGAGAAGTATTTGGTAGTGATGACGCGTTGATTAAAATTGATATGAGTGAATTTAGCGAGCGTCATAACACTAGTCGATTACTTGGTGCTCCGGCAGGCTATGTTGGATACGACGATGGTGGTCAACTAACTGATAAAATTCGTCGTCAACCGTACAGCGTTGTATTGTTTGACGAGATTGAAAAAGCAAACTCAGAAGTCTTTAATTTACTCCTGCAACTACTTGAAGATGGCACGTTAACTGATGCCAAAGGACGATCTGTCGATTTCTCAAATGCAATTGTTATTCTCACCAGTAACCTGGGGGCTGAGCGCATGCTAAAAGAATCGAGCCTTGGCTTTCACGCTGCTTCAAAAAGTGATCAGAAACAACTCGATTCCGTACACACTGAAAATGCGCAAGCCGCAGAAGAAGCACTCGCTCGTTTAATGCGTCCAGAGTTAATCAATCGTTTCGATTCAATTATTACCTTCCGTGCATTGACGCGACGTGAGGTTGGGAAGATTTTTGATACGCTTCTTGCTGAGTTGCAAGATCGACTTGTGCGTAAAGGTATCCATCTTGTTGTTGATCGATCGGCAAAAAACCTGATCATTAAAAACGGGTATGACGAAAAATATGGCGCAAGACCACTTCGCCGTGCAATGCAAGACTTACTGGAGCACGATATTGCTGAAGGTATTCTTTCCAACGAATACGATAAAGGAACTGTACTACAGGTAAGCGCGGTGCGCGGAAAGGTGCACGTTCGTGTCGCCCAAGAAGTCTAACCGAATAGGCATTAGCCTCGCAGCGCTATTGAGTGTTCTGATGCTTGTTGTTGCGGGCTGGTTAGTGCTGAATAGACAGTATGTTTCTGATCAAGTAATCGTCTGGGCGTATACGCCGACTGCACAGATTACAAGCATTGAAGAGCGCGTCGGCTTTACTGAAAAAGGGAAATTTTACTTCTACGCCACACAGCCTGAAGTTGCGTATGGTAATTCATTTAACCAACAATGTCCTCGCCAAGAAGTTGGGAGCCCAATCCTCGGTTGTTATACGAATGGTCGAACGTACATTTTCGATGTCACAAACGAGCAGCTTGATGGCATTGAAGAAGTAACCGCAGTGCATGAAATGCTTCATGCAGCCTGGGAGCGACTGAGTACGAATGAACGACAGCGACTTGGTGATTTATTACGACAACAATTTTCTTCCCTGGATGACGAAGAATTAAAAACGCGTATTGCGTATTACGAACGAACGGAACCGGGTCAAACTGATAATGAACTACACTCGATTCTTGGCACCGAGGTAGGTCAGCTGAGCGACGAACTTGAGGAGTACTATTCTCAGTATGTGAATGAAAGGGCTGCCGTTCTGGCGCTTCACGATAGCTACGACGGGCTCTTTACGTCACTGAGTGACACGGTGAATACACTCTATGATGAATTAACCTCCCTTGAAGAGAAAATTAATAATAATACGGAAGAATATAATAGCAGCAGCAACGTACTATCAGCTGAGATTGATGATTTTAATGCTCGTGCCGAAAATAATGGATTTACCTCAGAGGCGCAGTTTAACCAAGAGCGAGCTGCACTAGTGGCACGGTCTAGCCAACTTGATGATGGCAGAGCAACAATCAATAACGATATTGCAAGCTACAATAGAATTTATGCACGCTACCAAGATGCGGCAAGCCAAATCGAAGTTCTCAATAAAAGTATTGATAGCTTCGAGGTGTTAGAGCCAAGTCCGTCGCTGTAGATTCGTAGCTATTAGCGTATAAAACACTTATAATGGAGCGTAATGGCAAAAACAAGAACTCAATTTGTGTGTCAACAATGTGGAGCGGTTTCCGGCAAATGGTCGGGAAGGTGTGATAACTGTGGAGAATGGAATACTCTTGTTGAACAGATTTCAAATAATACCGGCACTTCATCGGTAGCAAAAGCTGCATCATCGGGTAAGCTCCTTAAAGTGCAGTCTATCAAAGACGTTCAAAGTGATGATACGAGTAGCCGTATGAAAACGGGTGTGAAGGATTTGAACGATGTGCTTGGCGGCGGAGTATTACCAGGATCGGTTGTGCTGCTCGCCGGTCAGCCTGGTATTGGAAAAAGTACATTATTGCTTCAGGTGACCGCGCATATCGCTAAGCAAGTGCCCGTGCTGTATGTCAGCGGCGAAGAATCGGCAAGTCAGGTAAAGCTTAGGGCAACTCGTCTTGGGGCTGAAGCGAGCGAGCAACTTGATTTTGCGGCGAGTACAAGTGCGAATAATATTGCAGCGACGATTCGGGGTGGCCAGTATAATATGGTGATTATCGACTCTATACAAACACTCGCCTTAGATGAAGTAACCAGTGCACCAGGATCGGTCAGTCAAATTACGAACAGTACAAATGTGCTCATTCGCGCTGCTAAAGAAACCGGGACGGCAATTATACTCGTTGGTCATGTTACAAAAGAGGGGAGCATTGCCGGTCCGAAAGTGCTCGAGCACCTTGTTGATGTTGTGTTGCAGTTTGAAGGTGATCGATACGGTGGATTTAAGATTGTACGTGCCATTAAAAATAGGTTTGGCTCCACGAACGAAGCAGCAATTTTTGAAATGTATGAAGAAGGGCTTCGCCCAGTTGAAAATCCTTCAGCGGCGCTTCTTGCGGAACGTAATCCTTCCGACGGTTCTGTCGTACTCGCCACAATTGAAGGGACAAGACCACTGTTAGTAGAGATCCAGGCACTTGTGCATCCGACCAGTTTCGGGTATCCTAAACGTACTGCTAGCGGATTCGATCTTAATCGCCTCAACGTGCTCATCGCTGTTATCGAGCGACGAACAAAATTGAATTTATCAGATAAAGATATTTATATTAACGTTGTAGGTGGGCTTAAGCTCAATGATCAGGCAGCAGACTTAGCAATTTGTATGGCGATTGCCAGTGCGGCAGCTGGCCGACGAATTGATGACCATACAGTGGTATTTGGCGAGGTGGGGCTTGGTGGAGAAATTCGCTCAGTCCCTGCCGTAGAAAAACGAGTCAACGAAGCAAAGAAATTAGGCTTCAAAAAAGCGATTGCACCAAAAAGCAATCAAGCATTTATTACATCGGTAAGCGACTTGCGCACCGCGTTAGTAGACTACCTACAAAAATAAGGAACAATTATGGAAATATTAATAGTAATTACTCTGCTCGTTATTGCAGCGGAGACAACATACCTTGTTGCCGTTCGTTTTAAAAAACAGCGACACACCAAAAAGCAACATTCACCAATTTTCGTTGATACATCTGTACTGATCGATGGGCGCATTACCGCGATTGCTGATTCAGGGTTCATCACAAGTACACTGTACATCCCACGAAGTGTCGTGGGTGAACTGCAATTTCTCGCAGACAACGGAGATCCCGAAAAAAGAAGTCGTGCTCGACACGGCCTTGATATTGTAAAAGAACTTCAAGGTAATCCTCTGGTAAACGCTGAGATTTTTAGTGATGGAGATAAGGCTGAAGAAGGTGTCGATAACCGCCTCCTAAAGCTTGCGAAACAGTATAAAGGGACTGTATGTACAATCGACTACAATCTCAACAAAGTTGCCCAGGTAGAGGGAATTCAGGTTCTCAACGTGAATGACCTTGCTAAGACGCTCCGCATGGCGTATTTGCCAGGTGAAACGATGAAGCTTGAGCTAACACAAAAAGGTAACGATCAACACCAAGCGGTCGGGCATCTTGAAGATGGGACGATGGTGGTGGTTGAGCAAGCAAGTGCCCACGTAGGACAAGTGGTTGAAGTAGAGTTTATTCGTGCATTACAAACCGCAGCTGGACGCATGATGTTTGCTCGACTTGTTGCGACGAAGAAACAGCAACGTCAAGCGGATTCAAAAGTAACCAAAAAACCTGCTCAGCGCCCGCCTAAGGCAAAAGAACAGGAAAAGCGATCTGAACAGCCAGAAGCTGTGAAAACGCCCGTAAAGCAGCCGAAAGGACGTCAGCAGCAGCGCAATAACAATCGACGACGTAGCCCAGAAGATTCTCTCGTTGAACTTGCGAACCAATAATTCTTCAATAAAAAATCAGGTCTCTCAAATGGGTGACCTGATTTTTTTATTTAGTAACTTTTCGTCACAGTGTAATAGCCGGCATCAGTCACCGTAATACTGATTGCGCCTTCTGGAGAATCGGTTCCATCATAAGCTGCGGTGTAGTTGTTGCCGGTCTTTGATGCGGCAACAGCGGTACCATCGACGCTTATGCTGACATTATTAATCGTGAACTTACCTGAAGTTGGTGTGACACTAATAGTCCAGTTATTCTCACTTCCGGTAACGTTAATCGCAGAAGGAAGTTTTGGTTTTGCATCGCTACATGAATGAGCGTCATCATCTTCTTTAGCATCGTATCCTGATGGGACGTTTGTATAGACTGGCTTTTTTGTCACAGGATCATCTGCTTTAACAACGTCCAGCTCAATACGTGCTCCAGCTGGCGTACAGTCGGTTGCCAATTTCTTCGAGACGCGGTCGAATGTTAGCGTTTCATTTGACTGGCCTTGTGTTTTATTCCACCAAGACGGGTATAGTTCATTCCCAACCTGTTGAATTCCGCTCGGACGACTAAACCAATCACCCGCGCTCCATTTGTTTTCTTTGGCGTAGACTTCTTTATGGGCGTATTCCATTACACTCGCGATAATGGGACTTCCGAGTGATGATGTACCGTTTCGAAGGATTGTTGTATCTGGGTTACCCAGCCAAACGCCCATTGTGAGTGCAGGACTGTAACTCATCATCCACAGGTCCTTCGCGTTGCCGCCCTTGTCGGATGTACCTGTTTTTGTTGCTGTCTTCACGCCTGGGATATCTTTACCAGTGAAGTAACCAAGAGCTGCGCTTGCGTTAACGTCGCTGAGAATATCACTGACGATAAAAGCAGACTGGTTACTAATAATTTGCTCACCGGAAGAATCGGCCCACTTTTTCAGCACTTCACCAGAGCTGTTCTTAACTTCAAGAACTGATGATTGGTCTTTATAGACACCACCACGAGCGAGAGAGGCATACGCATTGACGAGGTCAATTTGTCGAAGCCCACACCCACCAATAGCAGAAGCGAGTCCGGCGGTTTGGTCGGCGCCAACCGAGCAGTAGCTAAATGCGCCCATATTACGAATTGTTTCTATTGTAGGTTCAACACCAGAAATCGCCATTGCCTTCACAGCAGGGATGTTTCGTGATGTCGCAAGACTGTTACGAATTGGAATATCACCGTTAAACTTTCGATCAGCATTTTGTAGTTTAGCACCGTAAATATCATCGATAGGTTCGTCTTTGAGGATTGTCCCGCTGCCAAAGTTTTGACTTCCGTCAGGTTTTTGTTCGAATAGCTCTGCGTATACTAATGGCTTAATCGATGAGCCCGGTTGAATGTAGGCAGTTGCGGCGTTATCTTGTCCGAATCCTTCGTACTCGAAGTCACGGCTTCCCACCAGAGCGACGATTTGTCCAGACTGAGAATCTTGAACAGTTGCTGCACCGTTACTAAATCCAGAAAAATCAGGGATATAAGAATTAAACATATCATCTATTGCTTCCTGGAGCTTATCTTGAATACGGACATCAAGCGTTGTCGTTACGCTCAATCCACCTCGTCCTACGGTCGCTGTTCCTAGTTCTTTCTCAAGCTGTTCGCGCACCATTTGTACAAAGTGAGGTGCTTTAATCCCTTCGTATTGGCTTGAAAGCGGTTTTAGGCTATCGAGAATTGGAACTGCGACTGCTTCATCTGCTTGTTCTTGGCTAATGAAACCGACTTCTCTCATGCTATTGATAACTGCTTGTTGGCGGGCAATTAAGCCTGCGTGACCGGGGACATTGTAGGGATCGTACACAGAAGGGTTTTGTGGAATTGCAGCGAGCAGGGATGCCTGGGCAATCGTAAGGTCGCCCGCAGATTTACCAAAGTATGTTTGGGCACCAGATTCTGCACCGTTACGCCGACCGCCATAAGGCGATTCATTTAAGTAGAGCGTCAAGATTTGGTCTTTGTCGTACATACGTTCAATTTCGACAGCCAAGATAAGCTCTTTGATTTTACGAGGAATACCACCGAGCCCACGATCGTCGGCCTCATCGGCAAAAAAGACTTGTTTTACGAGTTGTTGCGTGAGGGTTGAGCCACCTTGGACTTCACCACCGGTAAAGTTGTTGATTGCTGCACGAAGAGTACCGCTAATACTCACACCGTTATGAGTGAAGAAATCTCTATCTTCAATAGCAACAGTGGCCTTTTTAAGGTTATCGCTCAGCTCTTCACTATCAACGACTAATTTATAGTTACCATCACCTTTATCTTCCCAGAGAAGCTTGCCATTACGGTCGTAGTAGTTAGTAACGGTTGATTGGACGCGCTTGTCGATTTCACCTGGTCGAATCTGATCAAGGTCTTTACGGAAGTAAGCAAACAGCCCACCAACAAGGAGTGCACCAATAAGAATCGCCACACCAGTAATTTTGAGGGCCATGATAATACCGCGCTTACTAAACCAGTAGCCCCAGAAACGCTTAGGATGTAGTCGGTATAATGCTCGCTTGACAGGGTGTTTCGGAAGGGTCGCTAAGTACTCCGCACGACGGCGTGCACTTGCATCCTTTTTCGCCTTAAAACGACGGGTTAGGTTTGAATACACATTGAGTTTACGTGAAGATGACTTCTTGGATGACTTCTTCGTTTTTTTTGTAACCACAGTTCCTAATTTCTCATAAGCAATATTACCCTCTATTATAGCATTTTTTGCGGTGCGTAAAGCATAATTATTTGCTATACTACCAGGGAATAACAGATGAGGAGAAATAGGATGCGACTTTCAGAAGAACTCCAGTGGCGAGGTTTCGTCAATCAGATGACGTACGAGGACATAACTGAACTTGATCAAGGGGTTATTTCCTTCTACTGGGGTGTCGACCCAAGTGCCGATAGTATGACAGTTGGCAATTTCGCGGCGGCTATGATGGTGCGACGTTTTATTGAAGCGGGGCATAAAGCATATCTATTAGTGGGTGGTGCCACAGGCATGATCGGCGACCCAGACGGTAAAAAAGACGAACGAAATCTATTAAGTGTTGAAGACATCGCACGTAATAAAGCAGCAATCGCTGAACAGTATAAGCGAGTATTTGCAGGACAAGCTTTTGAAATTGTTGATAATTACGACTGGTTCAAAGAAATCAACTATCTTGATTTTCTCCGTGAAGTTGGAAAAAACGTCCCGTTAAGTCAAATGCTCGGGCGTGAGTTTGTGCAATCCCGACTGGGTGAAGGCGGATCAGGTATTAGTTATGCTGAATTTAGCTATTCTTTAATTCAGGGGTACGATTTTCTTCATCTTAATCGAAACTTTGACGTCACACTACAGGTGTGTGGAGCTGACCAATGGGGCAATTCAATTGCTGGAGTCGATTTAATCCGTCGGCTTGAAGGAAAAGAAGCTAATGTGTATTCAACACCACTCATTATCAATAAAACGACTGGCAAAAAGTTTGGTAAATCTGAAGATGGCGCTGTTTGGCTTGATGAGAATAAGACGAGTGTCTATCAGTTTTATCAATTTTGGCTTAATAGTGGTGATCAAGATGTGATTGATTACCTGAAGACCTTTACGATGCTCGACCAAGCAGCAATAGAAACACTCGCCCAAGAAGTAGAAACGAATCCTCGTGCACGGGTTGCGCAGAAAACACTTGCTCAAGAAGTGACGACCTTAGTTCATACTGCTGATCGTATGGCCAATGTCCAGAATGTTACTAGTGTATTGTTTGGCGATACGCCGGTCACGAGCTTAAGTGATGATGAACTGACGATGCTTACTGGAGAAATTCCGTCAGCGGCACTTGGCGGGTCACTTAATATCATGCTTGTTGAGGCTGGATATGCAACAAGCAATGGCGAAGCTCGTCGGCTCATTGAAAGTGGCGCAGTATCGGTAAATGGAGCGAAGGTGAGTGAGACAACGGATATTTCGGAACGATCACTGATCAAAAAAGGTAAGAATAGCTTTATTCTTGTTCGCTAAGCTAAGATAGATATATGAATGTTGGAATGCGTCTTGATCACGTTAAGGGCGTGGGGGAAAAAACGGCAGAGCAGTTTGCTGCTGCTCAGCTTTATACTGTGTACGACCTGATTCATTTTTTGCCCCGTACATATGAAGATTTTTCTCACATTACTAACATTAGTGATATTGCACCAGGAAAAATAACAGTCAAGGCACGCTGTGAAAAAATCTCAACCCGACCAGTGCGTCGTGGCATGAGGGTAACAACGGCAACCCTTTATGACGATTCAGGCAAATTACAGGCCGTATGGTTTAATCAGCCGTATCGTGAGAAACAATTAAAAAATGGTGAAGAATTTTTCTTTTCTGGTGAGTTTTCATTCAGTTTTAACCGGTATCAATTAACCAACCCAAGCGCCGAAAAAAGCGCTGACATGCCCGTTCAAACCGATCGTATTTTGCCCATCTACCGTGCGGTGAAAGGCCTGAAGACAAATATCGTGCGAAAAGCATTGAACGAACTGCGACCATTAATGACGATGCTCCCCGAGACCTTGCCGGCGCACATTGTGAAGAAAGAAAAACTAGCGAGTTATAGTGACGCGATCCTTGGAATGCACTTCCCAGATACAGTTGAGGCGGTAGATCAAGCCAAGGAGCGGATTGCGTTTGAGGAACTATTTGCACTGCTCCTTGCGAGCCATATGAACCGTCTCGAAAATGCGACGCTTGAAGGCTGGCCGATGCCCTTTAATCAAGCAATCGTCAAACAATTTGTTGCACAGCTCCCATTTACACTGACGGGCGCGCAGCGCGCAGCAGCGTGGGAGATTATTCAAGATCTTGAAAAAGAAACACCAATGAACCGATTGCTACAAGGAGATGTTGGGTCGGGAAAAACTGTCGTCGCTGGTATGGCAGCACGACAAGCGGCTCACGAGGGGTTTCAGACAGCGGTGATGGCCCCAACTGAAATATTGGCGTCACAACATGCCGCGACGTTGCACCGCTTACTGGAACCGTTTGGTGTCCGTGTGGGGCTTTTAACAGGGAGCGTGAAAGGAAAAGTTCGTGAAGCGTTGTTGGAGGCAATTAAGAACGGCGATGTTGATGTGGTGGTTGGAACACATGCCCTTATTCAATCAACGGTTCATTTTCACAAGCTCGGCCTGGTAGTGATTGATGAACAGCACCGCTTTGGTGTAAATCAACGTCAGGAGCTGTTAAAGAAATCGGCTCGCATGCCCCATCTGTTAGCTATGACTGCTACCCCGATTCCACGGAGCCTCGCATTAACCGTGTACGGCGAGCTTGATGTGTCGATTTTGAACGAACGTCCAAAAGATCGTAAAGAAATTATCACGAAACTATGGTCGCCAAATAGTAGAGCGCAGCTGTATTCAACGATTGATGATCAATTGAAACAAGGCCGCCAATCGTATATTGTTTGTAGTTTAATTGATGGCAATATTGAAAATGAGTTAAAAAGTGTTGAAGATGAATATAAACGACTGCGGAGTAGCACATTTAAGCATCGCCGAATTGGATTGCTTCACGGAAAACTAAAATCATCAGAGAAAGAAGCGGTAATGCAGCAGTTTTCAGCGGGAGAACTAGATGTATTAGTGAGTACAACAGTGGTTGAAGTGGGGGTGGATGTTCC